>Ga0371490_1000125_pt1 | contig 78019 bp, 76 predicted proteins | sample MB2SIPfraction_FD_207959 | JGI IMG/M metagenome (GOLD analysis project Ga0371490, IMG submission 207959) | Lab enriched peat soil microbial communities from McLean, Ithaca, NY, United States - MB28FN SIP fraction | ecosystem: Environmental > Terrestrial > Soil > Wetlands > Peat | place: USA... | reverse complement strand
GCATTGCGGTCGGCGGCGTCACCCTCCACATCGCCGCCGGCAGCGACATCGCATCGCTGCGGCTCCTGCGGCAAAACGGTGATGTGCTGCGGCTCGACCCGAGCGCGCAGACGCAAAGCGTCGAGACCGTCGACGCCAGCCGCTGGCCGGCGCAAGGCAATGCGCTCGACACCCATCTGCGCACACTGGCCGATGCGCACCAGCTCGCCGCGCGCTTCATCCTGCTGGAGCAGCTCTCCGTGCCGGCCTGCAGCGACAGCCCTGCACGCACCATCCCGCGCGCCTACTACGATCAGCAGACGCGCCAGATCCTCTATATCAACGCGTCCTATCCGAAGCTGACGCTGGCCGACCGTGATGGAGACAATGTCTTCTTCTATAACCGCCCCGAGCGCACCAAGCTGCTGCAGGTGGACGCCGCATCGCATCAGTTGCTCGCCACCTATCAGCTGGGCAACGATGCATCGTTGCACATGTGGCGCGGAGGGGGTGCGCTGTGGCTTGCATCCCCCGATCCGCAGGCCGAAAACCGCGCCGTCTACCGCATCGCCGCGCCAGGCGTGCTGCTGCTGCAGCACATCCGCGCCGACGCCGCACTCGCCGATACACTGCAGCAGCTGGCGCGGGTCGAAGCGCCGGCCACGCTGCTGCGCCCCCATCTCGACCCGGCGATCGGCGTCGTGTCCCAACCGGAAAACGCCCGCCTGCCGGCCGACGGCGAAATCATCGTCGACCGGCGCGACGAGCGCGGCGCATTGCTGCACCGTTATTGGCTGCGTCTGCACGACGGTGCGCTGATCAAGCCACGCTTCGCGGACGGGCCGGTCGACGACATGACCCTCGCCGGCAGCCTGCCGCAGCCCGACGGCACCGAGGTGCTGTACTTCTTCAGCCCGCAACGCAAGGCGCTCTACCGTTGTCGGGACTTGCCGCCCAGCGGGGCTTTCGATGCCGAGCCGCTCGCCATCAACGGACTGGAGCAGGTCGCGCAGATCGGCGGCCAGCTTTATGTGCAGACCCGCGACGGGCGGGTCGCACAGCTCGGCGCACAGGGCATGCAGCAGGTCACCGCCCTGAGCGGCGCCTGGTTCGCCGCGCACCCGGACTGGTGGCGCGATGCAGCCGCCCTGCCCGGTCTGGGCGGCACGCTGTCGCTGCTGGATCTGAAACGGCCGGACGGCAGCATGCTGCCGGCCTGGCGCAGTGGCGGCAGGTTCGTCTTTGCCGCCCGGGCGCCGGCCACGGTCGAGCTGTTGGGCCTGGATGCGAATGGAGAACAAGCGTGGTTGCACGATCCGGCCAGCAGCGCGCTCTACCGCCAGCCGCTGGCCACCGCAGCGCAGAGCGCGGCGGCGTTCGACGCGCACGGGCGCTTGCACGATCCCGCCGCGCTGCCGTCGCTGGAGGCGGCGCCGACCGACGCCGTGCTCAGGCGCATCGGCGACACCATCAGTTGGCAAAGCAGCCACGGCGACCTGCCACCGGCCATCGCCGGCATCGACCAGCTGCTGCTCGCGCCGACGTCGAACAAGCCCCTCAGGATCGACGCCGCCGTCTGGATGCGTTACCAGGCCATCGACATCGATCCGCGGCATCTCGCCAGTGCGGCGGTATTGCCAATCGAGGTCGAGACCCCGCAAGCGCTCGCGCTGAGCGCAGAGCGCCTCGGCGACGATTTACGCTTGCTCGACCGCAACGACGGGCGGACGCTGGCCATGCGCGCGGCCTTCGCTGCCGGCGGCATGCGCATCAAGCTGCGGGTGATGCAGCCTGATGGCACCCTGCTGGCAGCGTTCCCGCCCATCGCGTTGCCGCGCACGCTCGATGGCGAACAGCGCGCAATCGAAGCAGAGCTGCTGCTATAAATCTGCGGGCCATCTGATCCGCAAAAAAAACGCCGCGGTGCTTGCGCACGCGGCGTTTTCAATCCATCCGGATCTACATCAGTTCACCCAGCGGCGCGCACTGGCGAACATGCGGAACCAGGCGCCGTTTTCGCCCCACTCTTCGGGATGCCAGCTGTTTTGCACGGTACGGAATACGCGTTCCGGGTGCGGCATCATGATGGTGAAACGGCCATCATCGGTGGTCACACCGGTAATGCCTGCCGGCGAGCCATTCGGGTTGAGCGGATAGGTCTCGGTCGCGCGGCCTTCAAAGTCGATATAGCGCAGCGCCACCGCCGCTTCGGCCTGACTGCCCGGCGCGAACACCGCACGGCCCTCTCCATGACTGACCACCACCGGCAACTGACTGCCGACCATATCGGTCAGGAAAATCGACGGAGAAGCCAGCACTTCGACCATCGAGAAACGCGCTTCGAACTGTTCGGAGCCGTTACGATGGAATTGCGGCCAATGTTCGGCGCCAGGAATGATGTCCTTCAACTGCGACATCATCTGGCAACCGTTGCAGACACCGAGCGCGAATACATCGGGGCGGGCGAAGAAGGCCTGGAACGCGTCGCGGGCGCGGGCATTGAACAGGATGCTCTTCGCCCAGCCCTCGCCGGCGCCGAGCACGTCGCCGTAGCTGAAGCCGCCGCAGGCCGCCAGGCCCTGGAAGTCGGACAGCGAAACGCGGCCGGCGATGATGTCGCTCATGTGGACATCGACGGCAGTGAAACCGGCGCGATCAAAGGCTGCGGCCATTTCAAGCTGCCCGTTGACACCCTGCTCGCGCAGGATCGCCACCTGCGGACGCGACTTGGTCTGCAGATAAGGAGCCGCCGGATTGTCGTTGACGTCGAAACCGAGATTGGCGAACAGACCCCGCGACTTGCTGTTGGACAGCAGCAGGTGTTCGCTGTCGGCGCAAGCCGGATTGTCGCGCAGACGCTGCAGCCGGTAGCTGGTTTCCGACCAGGCACGCTGCAGATCGGTGCGGCTTTCGTTGAACAACTCCTGGCCGCGATGCTTGATGATCAGGCGATCCTTGTTGTTCAGCCGACCAAGTACAAACAACTCGCGGCCGATGCCGGCGTGCATGAAACGCGAGATCACTTCGGCGGTATGCGCCTTCTTCACCTGCAGCACCGCACCAAGTTCTTCGTTGAACAACACCCGCATGATGCGACCGCGGGTGGCGGCTTCGGCGGTCGGCTGCACGAAATCGTCGATATAGCGCTGCGTCTTGCGCCGTTCGATCACCAGCTCCTGCAAGTCGATGCTCAAGCCGAGACGGCCGGCGAACATCATTTCCGACAGGGTCGTGAACAGGCCGCCATCGGAGCGGTCATGGTAGGCAAGCAGCATGTCATCGCGGATCAGCGACTGGATGATGTCGAAGAAGGCGGCGAGCTGGCGCGGACTTTCCACGTCTGGCGAACGGCCGCGCATATGCTTCCACACCTGACCGTAGACCGAGCCGCCGAGACGGCAACGACCGTAGCCGAGGTCGATCAGGATCAGATCGGTGTCTTTCTCGTCCTTCAGATCCGGGGTGATGGTCTTGCGCACATCGTCGACCGGCGCAAAAGCGGAAACGACCAGCGACAGCGGCGCAGTCACCGACTTTTGCTCGCCCGCGTCCTGCCAGACGGTCTTCATCGACAGCGAATCCTTGCCGACCGGAATGGAGACGCCCATATCGCGTACCAGTTCGGACACCGCTTCGACCGTGCGATAGAGGCGAGCGTCTTCGCCCGGATGACCCGCCGCGGCCATCCAGTTGGCCGAAAGCTTCACATGCGAAACATGACCGACATAGGCGGCGGCGATATTGGTCATGGCCTCGCCGACCGCCAGCCGTCCGGAGGCCGGTGCATTGAACAGCGCGGCCGGGGCGCGCTCGCCCATCGCCATCGCTTCGCCGCGATAGGCATTGAAGCCCATGGTGGTCACCGCCACATCGGCAACCGGCACCTGCCAGCGGCCGACCATCTGATCGCGTGCGGTCATACCACCCACCGAACGGTCACCGATGGTGATCAGGAAGGATTTGTCGGCCACGGCCGGGTGACGCAGCACGCGGAAGGCGGTTTCGCGCAGATCGTACAGGGAAGCGTCGAAGACTTCGAATTCACCCTCGATCTCGGCGACATCGCGCGTCATGCGCGGCGGTTTGCCGAGCAGCACGTCAAGCGGCATGTCGACCGGATCGTTGCCGAAATGGTCGTCTCGCACCTTCAGCTTGCCGTCGTCGGTGGCCGTCCCCACCACGGCGAACGGACAGCGTTCCCGTTCTGCGAGCGCAGTGAAACGCGACAGATGCTCAGGCAGGATCGCGAGCACATAACGCTCCTGCGATTCGTTCGACCAGATCTGCATCGGCGTCATGCCGGCATCTTCCAGCGGAACCTTGCGCAAATCGAAGATCGCACCGCGACCGGCATCGTTGACCAGTTCCGGGAACGCATTGGAAAGACCGCCGGCACCAACGTCATGAATGGAGACGATCGGATTGTCCTGACCGAGCTGCCAGCAGCGGTCGATCACTTCCTGGCAACGGCGCTGGATTTCCGGATTGCCGCGCTGCACCGAATCGAAATCGAGATTTTCGCTATTCGATCCGGTATCCATGCTCGACGCCGCACCGCCGCCGAGGCCGATGAGCAGGCCGGGGCCGCCGAGCTGGATCAGCAAAGCGCCAGCCGGGATTTGATTCTTGTGGATTTGCTCTTGCTGGATATTGCCCATGCCGCCGGCAATCATGATCGGCTTGTGGAAGCCGCGCATCTCGCCGTTGAATTCTTCCTCGAAGGTACGGAAATAGCCGGCGAGGTTCGGCCGGCCGAATTCGTTATTGAAGGCGGCAGCGCCAATCGGCCCTTCAAGCATGATGTCGAGCGCCGAAGCGATACGCGACGGGCGGCCGTACTGTGGCTGATCCTTGCGATAGTGTTCCCACGGTTGGACAAAGCCGGGGATATTCAGATTGGAGACGGTAAAACCGCACAAGCCGGCCTTCGGTCGCGAGCCGCGGCCAGTGGCGCCTTCGTCGCGGATTTCTCCGCCGGAGCCGGTGGCTGCGCCGGCAAACGGCGAGATCGCCGTCGGGTGATTATGCGTCTCGACCTTCATCAGGATGTGCGTCGGCTCGGCGCTGTAACGATAGACATGCGAGTCCGGCTGCGGATAGAAGCGATCGATGAAGCCGCCTTCGATCACCGACGAATTGTCGCTATAGGCCACCAGCGTGCCTTGCGGATGGGCGGCATGGGTTGCACGGATCATGCCGAAAAGCGACTTTTCCTGTGCGACGCCATCGATCACGAACTGGGCGTTGAAGATCTTGTGGCGGCAATGTTCGGAATTGGCCTGGGCGAACATCATCAGTTCGACGTCGCTCGGATTGCGCTTCAGCCGGGTGAAGCTGTCGACCAGATAATCGATTTCCTCATCCGACAGCGCCAGGCCGAGCTCGCCGTTGGCGGTGGCCAGTGCAGCACGGCCGCCTTTCAGGATATCGACCGAGGTCAGCGCTTGCGGCGCGACATGGGCAAACAGTTTGTCGGCATCGTCGAACGAAGAGAATACGGTCTCGGTCATGCGGTCATGCAGCAACGCAGAGATCGTCTGGCGTTCGGCGTCGCTGAGCGCACGGCCGGCCTGCACACGATAGGCGGTGGCGCGCTCGATGCGCCGCACCCCTTCAAGACCGCAGTGGCTGGCGATATCGGAAGCCTTCGACGCCCACGGCGACAAGGTGCCGAGCCGCGGAGCGACCAGGAACAGGTCGCCTGCCGGCACTTGCGGCGGCGTCGGTTCGCCATAAGTCAGCAGTCGGTCGAGCACGGACATGGCCGCATCGTCGAGCGCTTGCTCGCTTTCGACCAGATGCCAGTATTCGGCGACAAGATTGAATTCGGGAAGACCGGCAGCTTGCGCCGCCGCAATGAGTTTTTCCAGACGGAACTGTGACAGGGCGACCCCACCCCGCAGCTTGAAAATGTGAGCCATTCAGCACCCGCGACAAGTTTCAGGAAAGCGCGTAATAATACCAGCAAATACTCGAACTGTTTAAGCGAACAGCTCGTCTCTGTCCGAGAGAAACAGATTCACTGCGCATTTCTGTAATAATCCGGCCCAAGGAGCGCCTCAAATGAAAAAGGTCGAAGCCATCATCAAACCTTTCAAACTCGACGAAGTCCGCGAAGCCCTGTCCGACATCGGCATCAATGGCTTGACCGTCACCGAAGTCAAGGGCTTCGGGAGACAGAAAGGCCATACAGAGCTTTACCGCGGCGCCGAGTACGCAGTCGACTTTCTGCCCAAGGTCAAGATCGAAGTCGTGTTGCCGGACGATCTGGTAGATCGTGCCATCGACGCGATCGTAGCCACGGCACGCACCGGCAAGATCGGCGACGGCAAGATTTTCGTGACCACCGTCGAGCAGGTCGTGCGCATCCGCACCGGAGACACTAACGAAAATGCGATTTGAAGCCCAAAGGATGCGCCTTCCGGCATCATTTAGGCAATATGTATAATGTTCTGCTAATACTCTTCGGCAAGCGCCCCGGGTCGGGGCGCTGTGCCACACCCATCAAATAAAAATTTCTCACCCCAGGCCGACCGCCCGGCCAACCCCGTCACGCCCCATTGCACCCCCGCAGAGTGCCACAGTCACAGCAAGACATAATTTATCATTTAAAATCATCAGATTAAATTTCAAGGCACCGACAAGCAAACACCGGCAAGCCGGGCAGGCCAAGCCACGATCCTTTTTGATAAATATTTATTTGCATGCAGAATATTTTTTTATTAACATGCTCCGCAGCGCTACCGACAGCGACTCACAACACCGCCGCCGGTATCCAACCAGGGTTTCTTTGACACAGCGGAGGTTTGCAATGGAACTTGATATCACCGAACAACTACCGAACTCGGCACCGCCGTCCCACACAGAGGGGACGGCGGGCATGAGCAAGGAAGAATGGGCCGCAGCAACGCGTTTCGACAGCGTCGACTGGGGCTGGGTCATCATGAGCATCGGCATGGCCATCGGCGCCGGCATCGTCTTTCTGCCGGTACAGGTCGGGCTGTCCGGACTGTGGGTATTCCTGCTGTCGTCCGTGGTCGGCTACCCGGCGATGTATCTGTTCCAGCGCCTGTTCATCAACACCCTCGCCGCTTCGCCGGCCTGCACCGATTATCCGGGCGTGATCAGCGGCTATCTCGGCAAGAACTGGGGCATGCTGCTCGGCGTGCTGTATTTCGTCATGCTGGTGATCTGGGTATTCGTCTACTCGACCGCCATCACCAATGACAGCGCATCGTTCCTGCACACCTTCGGGCTGACCAAGAGTCTGCTGTCGAAAAATCCGTTCTACGGCCTGGCACTGATCATCGGACTGGTCGCACTTGCCTCGCGCGGCGAAAAACTGCTGTTCAAGATTGCCACCGGCATGGTGCTCACCAAGCTGCTGGTCGTCGCCTTCCTCGGCATGTCGATGGTGCCGCACTGGAACCTGGCCAATATCGGCTCGCTGCCGCCGGCCGTGCCGCTGCTCAAGAACGCGGTGGTGATGCTGCCGTTCACCCTGACGTCGATCCTGTTCATCCAGAGCCTGTCGCCGATGGTGATTTCCTATCGCGCCAAGGAAAAATCGATCGAAGTGGCACGCTTCAAGGCCATGCGGGCAATGAACATCGCCTTCGGCATCCTGTTCGTGGTGGTGTTCTTCTACGCGGTTTCCTTCACGCTGGCGATGGGTCACGAAGAAGCCGTCCGCGCTTCGCAGCAAAACATTTCGGCGCTGGCTATGGTCGCGCAGTCGATGACCGGCCACGATGCCAACAGTTCGGTAGTCATGCTGCTGTCGTTGATTCTCAACATCTTTGCCGTCATGACGGCCTATTTCGGCGTCTTCCTCGGCTTCCGCGAGGCCTGCCAGGGTATTGCGCTCAACGTACTGCGCCGCGCCCTGCCGGAAGAACGCATCAACCGGCGCCTGGTTTCGTTCGGCATTCTGCTCTTTGCCGTGCTGGTTTCCTGGGGCGCCATCGTGCTCAACGCGCCGGTATTGAGCTTCACTTCGATCTGCAGCCCGATCTTCGGCCTGGTGGGTTGCCTGATTCCGGCCTACCTGGTTTACCGGGTACCGGCCCTGCACCGCTACAAAGGCGGCGCGCTGAAAATCATCATCGCCACGGGTGTGCTGCTGGTTATTTCGCCCTTCCTCGCCTTTGCCTGAATCAACTCGCGCCGGACCCGCCCGGTCCGGCCCTTTTACGGGAATAGCACTCATGTACAGCGAAAATCCGCTCTGGACCGAACTGCTCAAGGCAGTGAAAGCCGAAGTCGCACCGGCGCTCGGCTGCACCGAACCAATCGCACTGGCCCTCGCCGCCGCGATCGCCGCACGGCAGCTGGGCGAGGCACCGCACCGGATCGAGGCGCGCGTATCGGCCAATCTGATGAAAAACGGCATGGGGGTCACGGTGCCCGGCACCGGCATGGTCGGCTTGCCGATCGCAGCGGCGGTCGGCGCCCTGGGCGGCGATGCGGATGCCGGACTCGAGGTGCTGCACCGGCTGAACGCCGCGACCGTCACCGACGGCAAGCGCATGCTGAATGACGGACTGGTCAGCGTCACGGTGGCGGACGACATTGCCGACGCACTGTACGCCGAGGCGAGACTGATCGGCCCCCGCGGCGAAGCCCGCGCCTGCATTGCCGGCACGCATACGCACGTGACGCTGATCGAAAAGGACGGTGTGGTGCAATTCGAGGACCCGTGCAACGGCGACGGCGGTGACAACGCCTATGATCTGAGCGCGGTACGCGCCCGCGACGTCTACGACTTCGCCACCAGCGCACCACTGGACGGTATCCGCTTCATTCTCGACGCCGCCCGTCTCAACGACCGGCTATCGCACGAAGGCATGGCCGGCGACTATGGCCTGCACATCGGCGCGACCCTGCGACGCCAGGTTGCCCAGGGCTTGCTGTCCGCCGATTTGCTGACTGAAATCCTCGCCCGCGCCTCGGCCGCTTCCGATGCACGCATGGGTGGCGCGACCTTGCCGGCGATGAGCAATTCCGGTTCGGGCAACCAGGGCATTGTCGCCACCCTGCCGGTCGTCGTGGTCGCCGAGCATGTCGGCGCCGATGAGGAAAAACTCGCCCGCGCATTGATGCTGTCGCACCTGATGGCGATCTACATTCACAGCCGGCTGCCGAAACTGTCCGCACTGTGCGCCGCCACCACGGCAGCAATGGGCGCAGCGGCAGGCATGGCCTGGCTATTGGCCGGCGATTTCCGCCCGGTCGCGATGGCGATCTGCAGCATGATCGGCGACGTTGCCGGCGTGATTTGCGACGGCGCATCCAACAGTTGCGCGATGAAGGTGTCGACCTCGGCCGCAGCGGCCTACAAGGCGGTGTTGATGGCGCTGGACAACGCGCGCGTCAGCGGCAACGACGGCATCGTCGACGAGGACGTGGATGCATCGATCGTCAATCTGTGTGCGCTGGCTTCTGATGCCATGCGTGCGGTCGATCGGCAAATTCTGCAAATCATGGTAAAAAAGCCGCAGCATGCACCATTAGTCAGCTGATTGCGCCATTTCCGCCACTGCGTCGCGTCAGCCGTTACCGGCGCGACGCAGCCGGCGGCGACTCTGTATACTTTACAAAGATATTAATAAGCTGCCGTCGTATCATGGCAGTGACCGCCCCCAGGAACATCACTACCCCAAGGATTTGCCCGTGAAACTGACTATCGACCTCGAGCAGTTGGCGGATTTTCTCAGCCAGGCACTGGGTGATCGCACCGAAGTCGCGATCCACGACTTGACCGACGTGGCGCACTCGCTGCAGATCATTCGCAACGGCCATATCTCGAACCGCAAGATCGGTGCCCCGGCCACCGACCTGACCCTGAAAATGGTGCGGGCCTGTCAGCAGGCGAAATGCGCACCGTTTCTGACCAATTACACCGGCAAGACCGCCGACGGGCGGGCGCTGCGCTCCTCATCGATGGCACTGTTGAGCGACGAGGGCGAACCGGTGGCGCTGCTCTGCCTCAATAGCGACGACAGTCACTTCCTCGCAGCCGTACGCGCGGTGCAGTCGCTGGTACCGGCCTGCGACCACGATATGCATGGCGATGAAAACGAGGAGCTGTTCTCCAATTCCATCGAGCATGTCGGTGAACAGGTGCTCGCCAAGGTGCTCGCCAACAGCCCGGTGCCGCTCGCCAAAATGAGCGCGGACGAGAAAAAGGAGCTGGCGCAAAAACTTGATCAGGCCGGCGTATTCCTGATCAAGGGCTTTGTCGCCCGTGCGGCGCAGTTGCTCGACATTTCCGAACCGACGTTGTACCGCTATTTAAAAGGCTGATCGACGGCAAAAAAAACGCCCGGACCGGGCGTTTTTTGTCTGGCGGGTTATTTCCAGAACTTCCACCATGGCAACACGGTCGGCTGCCAGGGATTGGCCAGATAGCTGCTTTGCGGATAATTAAGCGCCAGCACCCGGCGCGCATCATCGCTCTGCTGCTTCATACCCAGGTCCTGATAGCCCTGCACCATGATTGCGAGCGCCTCTTCGACATATTTGGTGTTGTGGTATTCGCGCACCACGCCTTCGGCACGATTGACGGCGGCGACATAGGCACCGCGCAGCATGTAATAGCGCGCGACGTGCATCTGGTAATTACCCATCGCATCGACCAGCATGACGATCTTCGCCTGTGAATCGGCAGCGTATTTACTGTCCGGATAGCGCGTCACCACTTCGCGGAACGCCTGATAGGCCTTGCCCGATGCATCCGGATCGCGCTCGCTCATGTCCTGGCCGCCGTATTTGGCGATCCAGCTATCGTCGCTATTCAGATAGATGAGCCCCTTCAGATAATAGATATAATCCAGATTCGGATGGGCCGGATGCACCTTGATGAAGCGGTCGCACGCCGCAAGCGCCTGTTCAGGCTCCTTGTCGCGGTAATAGCCATAGGCAAGATCCATCTCGGATTGCTGCGCATAGCGGCCATACGGGTAACGTGCCTGGAGCGTTTCATATAATTTCTCAGCCCGCGTATAATTGCCGGACATCAGTTCGCTATGGGCTTCCGTATACAGCTTGTCGACCGTCCAGCCGCGCGTCTCGTCATAAACGTCAGGCGTTGCGCAGGCGGACAATCCCAGCACAACCAACATTGCTGCAGCGTATCTTTTCATGACCGATCCTTATTTTGACTCCGAGGATTATAGCGATAACTCGGAAAACGAGATATCCATTCCTCTAGAAATCGATGTTCCGCTGGAAATGGCCGGCGAACGCTTTGACGCCGCATTGGCCAAACTGCTGTCCGATTATTCGCGCAGCCGGCTTTCCCAATGGATCAAGGACGGCAACGTCCTGCTCGACGGCAAGCCAGCCACACCGCGTACCCGCCTGCACGGCGGCGAGCGAGTCGTCGTCACCATCGTGCCGTCCGACGAGGAGATTGCCTTCCATCCCGAGCCGATGGATTTGCCCATCATCTATGAAGACGAACATATTCTGGTGATCAACAAACCGGTCGGCATGGTCGTGCACCCCGCCGCGGGCAACTGGAGCGGCACATTGCTCAATGGCCTGCTCGCCTACGACCCGACGCTCGCCCGCGTACCGCGCGCAGGCATCGTTCACCGGCTCGACAAGGAAACCAGCGGCCTGATGGTGGTCGCCCGGACCATTCCGGCCCAGACCGACCTGGTGCGGCAGTTGCAGGCGCGCACGGTCACCCGCCTCTACCGGGCCATTGCCGATGGCGAAGTGCCGTGCGACGGCCGCATCGATGCGCCGATCGGCCGCGACCCGCACAATCGGCAGCGCATGGCGGTGGTGAAGTTCGGCGGCAAGCCGGCGGTCACCCATCTGCGCATCCTCGAACGCTATCCGAGCCATACCTATATCGAATGCCGGCTCGAGACCGGCCGCACCCACCAGATCCGCGTCCACATGCGCGAAGCAAGGCATCCGCTGGCCGGCGACCCGCTCTACGGCAACCCGCGCCACAAGATGCCGGACGAGGTCGCCGAGGCAGTCAAGGCGCTCGGCAGGCAGGCCCTGCACGCCTACAAGCTCTCGCTGGTGCACCCGGCCAGTGGCAAAGAGATGAGCTGGAGCGCACGACTGCCCGACGACATGCGTCATCTGCTGGCCGTGTTGCGCGGAGAACAGTCCGGGCACTTTGCCGGCGGTGATGGCAGCGATGACGACGACTGGGACGATGACGATGACTACGACGTAGAGGTGCACTATGTCCGCGACTGAGTGGCTCAGTGCAGACTGGCCGGCACCCGATCGCGTTCGCACCCTGATCACCACCCGCCAGGGCGGGGTCAGCAGTGCGCCTTACGACAGCCTCAATCTCGGCGACCATGTCGGCGACCTGCCCGAGCACGTCGCGGCCAACCGTGCGCTACTGCGCGCACACCTGCCCGCCGAACCGGCCTGGTTGACCCAGGTGCATGGCACCGCGGTACGCGATGCCGCCGGCGTGCGCGGCGCTCCCGAGGCCGATGCGAGCTTCGCCGACCGCGCCGGCATCGTCTGCGCCATCATGACCGCCGACTGCCTGCCGGTACTGTTCTGCGACCGCTCCGGCACGCGCGTGGCCGCCGCGCACGCCGGCTGGCGCGGGCTGTGCGGCGGCGTACTCGAGGCAAGCGCCGCTTCGCTCGCCGTAGCGCCGCAGGATCTGCTCGTCTGGATGGGGCCGGCAATCGGACCGGACGCCTTCGAAGTCGGCGGCGAAGTGCGCACTGCCTTCGTCGAACGCCAGCCGGCCAGCGCGGCAGCGTTCAGTCCGATCGACGAAGGCAAATACCTGGCCGACATCTATCTCCTCGCCCGGCTGCGGCTGCAGGCAATCGGCATCAACGCCATTTATGGCGGTGATTTCTGCACCGTCATCGACCGCTCGAGATTTTTCTCCTATCGCCGCGACGGCCGTACCGGCCGCATGGCAAGCCTGATCTGGCTCGAAGATTGAGACGACCGTGCGGGCACCGACCTGCACGGTCTTTGCGGATATTCAATCCGACTCGCAAATAGAGTAAAATCAACCCTTTTACGCTGTTCTTGCCGCCCACACATGTCTACCGAGTTGACCCAGCTTTCCGAACAGGTGGCGCATCGCCGCACGTTCGCCATCATTTCCCACCCTGACGCCGGCAAAACCACGCTGACGGAAAAACTTTTGCTGTTTTCGGGCGCCATTCAGCAGGCCGGTACGGTCAAGGGCAAAAAAACCGGCAAATTCGCCACCTCCGACTGGATGGAGATCGAAAAACAGCGCGGCATTTCTGTCGCGTCGTCGGTCATGCAGTTCGAGTATCGCGATCACACCGTCAATCTGCTCGACACCCCGGGCCACCAGGACTTCTCCGAAGACACCTACCGCGTCCTGACTGCGGTCGACTCGGCGCTGATGGTGATCGACGCCGCCAAGGGCGTGGAAGAGCAGACGATCAAGCTGCTCAACGTCTGCCGGCTGCGCAGCACGCCCATTGTCACCTTCATGAACAAGTACGACCGGGAAGTACGCGACTCGCTCGAACTGCTCGACGAGGTGGAAAACATTCTCAAGATCCGCTGCGCGCCGGTCACATGGCCGATCGGCATGGGCAAGACCTTCCGTGGCGTCTATAGCCTGCTGTCGGACGAGGTGATCCTGTTCGAGGCGGGCAGCGAGAAACTGGTCGGCGACATCGAGGTGATCAAGGGGATCGACAACCCGCGGCTCGACACGCTTTTCCCGCTGGAAATGGCGCAGCTGCGCATGGAAATCGAACTCGTCAAGGGCGCATCGAACGCATTCGACCTGCAGGCCTTCCTTGCAGGTGAACTCACACCGGTGTTCTTCGGTTCGGCAATCAATAATTTCGGTGTGCGCGAGATTCTCAACGCGCTGATCGACTGGGCGCCGGCACCCGGCCCGCGCAATGCCACCGTGCGGGAAGTTGCACCGGACGAAACGCCGTTCTCCGGCTTCGTCTTCAAGATCCAGGCAAACATGGATCCGAAGCACCGCGACCGGATCGCCTTTTTGCGCGTCTGCTCCGGCCGCTTCGAACGCGGCATGAAGATCAAGCATCTGCGCCTCAATCGCGATATCGCCGCCACCAGCGTGGTCACCTTCATGGCCCATGCGCGCGAGACGGTTGAAGAAGCATTCGCCGGCGACATCATCGGCATTCCGAACCACGGCAACATCCAGATCGGCGACAGTTTTTCCGAAGGCGAAGCACTCCAGTACACCGGGATCCCGTTCTTCGCGCCCGAGCTGTTCCGCACCGTACGCATCAAGAACCCGCTCAAGCTCAAGCAATTGCACAAGGGTCTGCAGCAACTGGGCGAAGAAGGCGCGGTGCAGGTCTTCAAGCCGCACAACGGCGGCGACCTGATCCTCGGCGCGGTCGGCGTGCTGCAGTTCGAAGTGGTTGCAGCGCGACTCGCAGCCGAATATGGCGTCGACGCGGTGTTCGAATCGACCAGCATCTGGAGCGCGCGTTGGGTCAGTTGCCCGGATCGCAAGAAGCTGGAAGAGTTCGAATCTGCACTCGTCAATCAGATGTCGGTCGACGCCGGCAGCAATATGGCGTTTCTTGCCACCAGCCGCGTCAATCTCAATCTGACTCAAGAGCGTTGGCCGGACATCGTATTCCACGAAACGCGGGAGCATGCCGTCAAACTTAACGACTGACATGGCAAACCCGGCCCGTTGCAGCGGGCCGGGGCTAGAGTAACGACTCCAAACTGTGCAACAATAGCAAGAAACCGGACAGACAGAACGCCATGAGCCGAACTCGCATCAAAACCTACGACCGCATCATTCAGGAAAGCCTGAAGCTCTTCAACGAACAGGGAGAGCGCAGCATCACCACCAATCATATTGCGGCGCACCTCGGCATCAGCCCCGGCAATCTGTACTACCACTTCCGTAACAAGGAAGAAATCGTCTACCAGATCTTTCTGCAATACCGCGACTTCGTCATGCAGCGTCTGGCCGCACCCGACAACCGCAGCATGACCGTCGACGACCTGGTCAACTATCTGGACACGGCCTTCCTGGCAATGTGGCAATTCCGGTTCATGTTCTACGATCTGCCCGGATTGCTCGCGCGCAATCCGCAGTTGCAGACCGAGTATCACCAGTTCGTCAACACCGATCTGCAAGAGCTGCTCGCCCGCCACTTCCAGGAATTCATCCGCCTTGGGCTGCTGAAGATGGAGCAGGAAGACATCGTGCCGGTCGGCACCAATATCTGGCTGGTGGTGAAATTCTGGTTCGCCTTCGAGCAGACCGCGCGGCCGAAGGCGCCAATCACCGAGCAGTCCGGCTATCGCGGGGTACGGCAGGTTTTGGCGCTGCTCAAGCCCTATGTCGCCCCCGACTTCGCCACCGCCTATCGCGCGCTGAGCGACCGCTACCCGCTCTGCACGCCATAAAAACACGAATGGCGGCAAACTGCCGCCACCCGTTGCCCTCTCTCCTGACGACAGCCTGCACCGCCTAGACGCCAGCCATGCGCACAGCCAGCGCCTCGGCGGCGCGCAGCGAAAAGGCATAGACCGACAGCTGTGGATTGGCGCCTATGCTGGTCGGAAACACCGAACCATCGATGATGGTCAGATTGGCCAACTGCCAGTGGCGCCCCTCGGCGTCGACCACGCCGCGGGTCGCATCCTTGCCCATTGCCGCTCCACCCATCACATGCGCGCTCACCACGCGCGCCAGACCGCTTTGCAGCGGCAAGGTCTCGATCTGACGACGGGCATCGGCCATGCTGCGTACCGGCTGCGCCGACTCGTGCACCGTGAGCACCTCTTGCGCGCCGGCGGCAAACTGCACGTCGGCCATGGTCAGCCAGCTGCGCTTGAGCGCCTGCCAGATCTCGTCGCCGATCGGATAATCGAGCACCGGCAGCCCGGCGCGGTCGAGCTTGACCGTACCGCCGCCGCTGGCCGGATGAAAACCGTCGCGCACCAGCGCCAGCATCACCTGCAATTGCGGCATCGCCTCCATGTAGCCGGCATGCACGGCGCCGAAACCGGACAGGACCGAGCCCAGGATGAGCGGATGCACCGGCGGAACTTCGAGCTTGTAGCCCGGCGGCCCGTCGATCGGCTGGGTATGCATGAAATGGTCGCTATACAGCGTCTGCGGCGCGCCGTTATAAGGCTCGATCGCAGTGGCGAAACGTGCCCCGGACAGCGCAACCGGGTGCAGGAAGGTGCGCCGCCCAGTGAGGCCGGACGGATCGGGCGCGGCGCTGCGCAGCAAAATGGCCGGCGTGCCGATGGCGCCGGCGGCGAGCACCACCTCGCGGGCACGAATCGTGACCCGACGCCCGGTCGGCCGCTGACCGTCAGCATCGAGCGCCTCGCCGTGCAGCGCGGTCACCCGCGTGGCAGCGGCATCGAACTGCAGTTGCCGCACCCGCACCCGCGTCAGCAAATGCGCCCCGTGCGCCAGCGCACCAGGGATGGTCGTCACCAGCATCGACTGCTTGGCATTGGTTGCACACCCCATGCCGCAGTAGCCAAGATTCCAGCAACCGCGCACATTGCGGCGGATATGGCCATAGGGAATGCCGAGTGCGCGGCAGCCACGGCCAAGCACCTGGTTGTTTTCGTTCGGCGCCACCTGCCAGTCGGAAACGCCGAGCCGCTTTTCGGCCCGCTCGAACCAGGGATGCAGCGCCGCTTCGGTCAGCGTGCCCAAGCCATGGCGGTCGCGCCACCAGGCAAGCGTATCCGGCGGGGTGCGGAACGATGAGGTCCAGTTGACCGTGGTGCTGCCCCCGACCGTACGCCCCTGCAAGATGGTTATGCCCTTGTCGGCGGTCTTGCGTGACGCAGCTTCCTGATAGAGCTCCGGATAGGCCTTGCTTTCCAGCAGGCGGAAGTCGCGCGACGTTTTCAACGCGCCCTCCTCGACCAGCAGAACGCGCCAGCCGTGAGCGGCCAGCGTCTCGGCCGCCATGCCGCCGCCGGCGCCGCTACCGACGATGACAACGTCGGCATCGAGCTGCAGATCATCGGCGAGCAAAGCGCCGTCAGTCACCTGCCAGCCAGCCTCCAGGCCGGCCTGCCACGGATCGGGAATCGTCGTGCGGCTCATGGCAGCACCGCCATGACCTGAGCCGGCTGGGCATAGCCGATCGACTTCCAACTGACCGGGTTGCCATACCAGGCAGCCATGATCAGCGCATGCAAACCCTGATAGCCGCTGCGCAGCAACGCCAGCCGACTCAACTGCCAGCGGCGCAGAAAGCGGTCGATATCCGCAGCGTCGACCCGTGACCAGGGCTGATCAATGCCGGCCAGCCATCGTCGTCCCCAACCGTTGCCGAGCAAGTCGAACAATTGCCGCACCTCCTGGCGCATGCTGGCCGGCAAGGCGAGTACGGCACGGTCGACCCCCTCGATCACCAGCTCGCGCGGCACGCCGGGCAGCCCGAGCATGACCGGCGCAATGGCGCCGATCAGCACGGCATCCTCGGCCCCAAGCCAGACGAGCCCCGGAGAGACGGCAGCCGGCTGCGGCTCGGGGCGGGGAGCAGCCCACCAGGCAGCGCCGGCGAGCAGCACGCCGCCAAACAGTCCGGCCTGAAGAAATTGTCGGCGATTCGGCATTCAGCGTCCCATCATCAAAGCGACGATCCAGCGCGCAAAACGGCCGTAAGGCGGCAGCAGCAGCGCACGAGTATTGAGCCGGCGCTGGCGCAGCACCGGCTTGAGCTTGGAAAAGGTCAGGAATCCTTCATGGCCGTGGTAGTGCCCCATGCCGGACGGACCGACACCGCCGAAGGGCAGATCATCCTGCACCACGTGCAACATGGTTTCGTTGACGCACACACCGCCCGATACCGTTTGCCGCAACACGCGGTCGATCGAAGCGCCGTGCTCGGAAAACAGATAGAGCGCGAGCGGCCGCGGCCGGGCGTTGACGTAGTCGATCGCGGCGGCGACATCGTCGACTTCGACAATGGGCAGCAAGGGCCCGAAGATCTCCTGCTGCATGACGCTGCAGTCGTCCGGACAATTCCACAGCAGGGTCAGCGGCATCTTGCGCGAACCCGCCAGATCTTCGCCGCGCGGATTGACTTCCAGCACCTCGGCGCCGTGGCTGCGCGCTTCCTCGCGCCATTGCCGCAAACGTTCATAGTGTCGTTCGTTGACGATAGAACTCAGGTCGGGGTTATCGCGCAACGATGGCCAGGCACGCGCCGCCGCCACACTCAGTGCTTCGCACAATGCCGCCCGCCGCCCCCCGGTCACGAGCACATAATCGGGCGCGACGCAGGTCTGACCGGCATTGAACAGCTTGCCGGTGGCAATGGCGCGCGCGGCGCGCCCGAGATCGGCATCGGCAGCGACGATGACCGGCGACTTGCCGCCCAACTCCAGCGTCACCGGCGTCAGATTGTCGGCCGCTGCGCGCATCACGTGCCGGCCGACGGCGGTCGAACCGGTAAACAGCAGATGATCGAACGGCAGTCGACAAAACTGCTCGGCGAGCTCGACCGGGCCATTGAACACCCGCACCACGTCACGGCCGAGCGCCGCCTCGAGCACTTCGCCGAGCAACTGGCCCGTGCGCGGGGTAAATTCCGACATCTTGACCATCAATCTGTTGCCGGCAGACAGCGCCGACACCAACGGCCCCAGGGCAAGAAACAGCGGGTAATTCCACGGCACCACCACGCCGGCCAGTCCGAGTGGCTGGGCGATGACATGATTTTGTGCCGGCAGGAACCAGTGGCTGACGCTGCGGCGGCGCGGCCGCATCCAGCGCCGCAGGTGACGCTCGGCATGGCGCATGCCTTCGAGACTGGGGAAGATTTCGGCGACACGGGTTTCCATTTCGCTACGGTGGCCGAAATCGGCGCTGACCGCACGGCACAGCTCATCGGCACGATCGACGAGTGCGCGCTCGAGCCGTTTCAGCAAGGCGAGCCGCCGCCCCAGATCCATCTCGGGCTCGGCACGCGATAGCGCATGCAGTTGCGCAAAAGCCGACGCAAGGGTCGGATCGCCCATCTCGGCAGCGGGGACGGCATTGTCCATGCAGGCTCCTCGTTATATGCTTGCAAAATGATGCAAACGATCGTTTAGAGCTCAAACTCTAAAACGGAGACTAACACGCAGCAATTCGTTTGTCATCCCCATTTTCCACCCCCTGCCTGCACCACCCTCCGATTGTTGCATTCGCGCCGTTCGGCATCCGGGCAAGAAAAAACCCGCGCCTGTAGCGCGGGTTTTGTGGCGGCCGCACCATGCGCGGCTGCCCGTTACAGGATTTCCAGGATGCCGGCGGCCCCCATGCCGGTGCCGATGCACATGGTCACCATGCCGTAGCCCTTCTGACCGCTGTCGCGCATGCCATGCACCAGCGTGGCGGCACGGATTGCACCGGTCGCGCCGAGCGGGTGACCGAGTGCAATCGCGCCGCCGTGCGGGTTGACGCGCGCGCCGTCGAGCTCGAGATCACGCATGACCGCCAATGCCTGTGCAGCAAAGGCTTCGTTCAGCTCGATCCACTTCAGCTCGTCCTGGGTAATGCCGGCTTGACGGCAGGCGAGCGGAATCGCCTCCTTCGGACCGATGCCCATGATTTGCGGCGGCACGCCCTTGACGGCGAAAGTCACGTAACGCGCCAGCGGGGTCAGGTTGAACGCCTTGAGGATTTTCTCGGACACCAGCACCACCGCGCCGGCGCCATCGGACATCTGCGAGCTGTTGCCGGCGGTCACCGAGCCCTTGGCGTCGAAGACGGTCTTGAGCTTGGCCAGACCTTCGAGCGTGGTATCGGCACGCGGGCCTTCGTCGGTGTCGAGCAGCTTCTTGCTGATCTGCACTTCACCGGTCTGCAGGTTGGGACGGCGATAGATGGCTTCGAACGGGGTGATTTCCGACTTGAACTTGCCGCCGCTGATCGCGGCGAGCGCACGGCGGTGCGATTCGACCGCGAACGCGTCCTGATCTTCGCGCGACACATTCCACTGCTGCGCCACTTTCTCCGCGGTCAGGCCCATGCCGTAGGCGATGGCGTAATTCTCGTCCTTGGCAAACACCTCGGGGTTGAGCGCCACCTTGTTGCCCATCATCGGCACCATGGACATCGATTCGGCGCCGGCAGCGATCACGATATCGGCTTCGCCGAGACGGATGCGGTCGGCGGCGATCTGCACGGCGTTGATGCCGGACGAGCAATAACGGTTGATGGTAATGCCGCCGACGGTATCGGGCAGGCCGGCGAGCAGCACGCCGATGCGCGCCATGTTGAGCCCCTGCTCGGCTTCCGGGAAGGCGCAACCGACCACGGCATCGGAGATGAGCGAGGTGTCGAGCGACGGCACTTGCGCCAGCGCACCCTTGATGACGTGAGCCAGCAGGTCGTCCGGACGCACATTGCGCAGCATGCCGCGCGGGGCCTTGCCTACCGGACTGCGGGTCGTGGCGACGATATAGGCTTCTTGCACTTGCTTAACCATGATTGTTTCTCTCCCTCAATTGCGCAGCGGCTTGCCGGTGGTCAGCATATTGGCGATGCGGTCCTGGGTCTTGGAATTCTTCAGCAGGGTCATGAAGGCCTTGCGTTCCAGATCGAGGATCCACTGTTCGTCGACCTCGGCGCCGGCATCGACGTCGCCGCCGGTCATCACGTCGGCGATGAGCGAGGCGATGAAGAAGTCATGCTGGCTGATGAAATGCCCTTCGAGCATGTTCACGAGCTGGCCCTTGATCGACGCGGCGCCGGTACGCCCCGCTACCGGGAAGGATTTGATCTTCAGCGGCGGGCGATAGCCGGACTCGGCCAGCGCGAGCGCCTGTTGCTTGGCGACGTAGAGCAGTTCAAAGGCATTGAACACCACCACGTCGGTCGGGCGGAAGTAGCCGATTTCCTGCGTCTCGATGGCACTGGTACCGACCTTGGCGGTAGCGACCGCCATGAAGCTGTCCTTCAGTGCGGCGAGCACATCGCCACCCTTGGCCTGTTGCGCCGCGCGCAGCGCGAATTCCTTGCAGCCGCCGCCGCCCGGCAGCAGACCGACGCCCACTTCGACCAGGCCGACGTAGGATTCGAGCGCCGCGACGACACGGTCGACATGCATGGCGAATTCGCAGCCGCCGCCGAACACGTAGCCCTGCGTCGCAGCCACGGTCGGGATCTGGCAGTAGCGCAGACGCATCGAGGTGCTCTGGAAGCGTTGCACCATGTTCTCGATGCTGTCCCAGTCGCCCATCATGAAGGCAGGCATCATCGACTGCAGATCGGCGCCGACCGAGAACGGCTCTTCGGTCTGCCAGATCACCAACGCCTTGAAGCGGTCTTCGGCGATGTCGAGCGCAGCATTGACGCCGTCGAGCACATCGGGACCGATCGCATGCGCCTTGCTCTTGAAGGAAACGACCAGTACGCCGTCACCGCTGGTGAAGGCACGCACGCCATCGTTTTCGTAGACGGTTTCGCCGAGCGGCGCGGCCGCTTCGCCGAGCACGCGCGCCGGCGCGAGCTGACGGGCGTAGACATCGAGCGTGGAGCGGCCGGCCAGCGACCCTTCGGCCGCGTTATAGGAGCCTTCGGCGCCATGCACGCCGGCGCGATCGGCTTCAAGCACCCAGGCGGGCAGCGGCGTCGACGACAGCGCGCGGCCGGCTTCGATGTCTTCCTTCACCCAGGCCGCAACCTGCTGCCAGCCGGCAGCCTGCCAGGTCTCGAACGGACCGACGCTCCAGCCGAAACCCCAGCGAATGGCGAAATCGACATCACGCGCCGAGTGGGCGATATCGGCCAGATGAACGGCGATGTAATGGAATACGTCGCGGAAGCAGGCCCACAGGAACTGCGCCTGCGGATGCTGGCTGTCGCGCAGCGCCTTGAACTTGGCCGCCGGATTGGGGTTTTTCAGGATGTCCTTGACGGCATCGTCGCCCTTTTCGCCCGAACCGACATAATCGCCGGCCTTCGGGTCGAAGACGAACATCTGCTTGCCGTCCTTCTTATAGATGCCGACCTTGGTCTTGGCGCCGAGCGCCCCGGCGGCGATCAGCTTCTGCAGCCATTCGGGCGACTTGAACAGGCCGTGCCACGGATCATCGGGCAAGGTGTCCTGCATGGTCTTGACCACATGCGAGAAGGTGTCGAGACCGACCACGTCGGCAGTGCGGAAGGTGGCGGATTTCGGCCGGCCGAGGCGCGGCCCGGTCAGATCGTCGACCACGTCGAAGCGGATGCCGAATTTCTCCGCATTGGCGATGGTGGCCAGCATGGAGAACACGCCGATGCGGTTGGCGACGAAGTTCGGCGTGTCCTTGGCGCGGATCACGCCCTTGCCGAGCGCGGTGACCAGGAAGCGCTCGAGATTGTCGAGCATTGCCGCGTCGGAACCACGGCAGGGAATGATTTCCACCAGATGCATATAGCGCGGCGGATTGAAGAAATGCACGCCGCAGAAACGCGGCTTGATGTTTTCCGGCAGGCTGTCGGCCAGGGTATTGATCGACAGACCGGAGGTATTGGTGACGAAGATGCTGTGTTCGCCCAGATGCGGCGCAACCTTGCGGTAGAGATCGGTTTTCCAGTCCATGCGCTCGGCGATCGCTTCGATCACCAGGTCGCAGTCCTTGAGCAAGGACAAATGGTCTTCGTAGTTCGCCGGCGTGATGGCCGTGATGGCGTCCCGACCCGCGAGCGGAGACGGTTTCTGTTTCTTCAGCGCTTCGATGGCTTTTTGCGCAATGGCGCTTTTGTCGCCGGTTGCCGACGGCAAATCGAACAGCACGGTCGGCACCCTGGCATTGGCCAGATGAGCGGCAATCTGCGCCCCCATCACGCCAGCGCCAAGCACCGCCACCTTACGCACGATAAACTTGGTTTGAGACATGGTTTCCTCGTTTATTGAATACAACAAGTTCAGAGCTGACAGCCGCTCGCCCGGCCAGGCGCAAGGCACGCTGTCTCTCGAGGTCTTGCTGGAGCGCCGCGAACGGGCTTCCGCGCGACCGTTATTGCGGGGCCCCTCAACCCCGCTTGCTGCTGCAGGGCGGCGCGACTGGCGCGCCGCCCTCTTTCACCACGCCTCTAAACCGGATGCCGATCAGAAGCGATAGTTATAGGCCAGACCGATCAACTGCAGATTGCTTTTGTACGAACCGCTGGTGGTTTCGCCGTTGCCGGTATAGGCGCAGTTGAGCCCTTGCCCATAGCAGACGTCGGTGTAATCGACATTCACGTTGCGGATGAACACATAGCTATACGAGAAATCGATCGACTGATGCTTGTCGAACTTGTAGTTGGCACCGAGCGACAGCCAGTAGCGGTCGCCGTCCGGCAAGGCCGGGTCGGTCAGGGCGGTGCTCGACACAGGGGTGTTGTCCAGCGCCACACCGCTACGCAGCATCAGCTTGTCGTCGTACTTGTAATTCATGCCGAGGGCGAACAACCAGGAGTTCTTCCACTCCTGATTGATCAGCATGTCGTTTTCGGTGGTACCCGGGAACTTGATGTCGATATTGTTCATCGACGAGTGGCCAGTCCAGGTCGCCGTCCCCATCAACGCGACCTTGTCGGTCAGGTCACGATAGAAGCTCGCACTGGCCGATTGCGGCGTCACCACGTTGACGGTTGCGGCCGAATTCGGGTGCTGTCCCGCCAGAATGGCCCGCGTCGTGGCATTGGTCACGGCGGAGAAGTCCCAGCTGGCGCTACCGGTCAGATTGGTATGGATTTCCGAACGATAGGCCAGGCCGAAGCGGGTGTGTTCATCGAGCTTGTACAGATAGCCGAGGTTGAAGCCATAGCCCCAGCCGTTGGCCGACATGCCGACCTGCCCATCACCGGTCGTCGTGTAGGCATTAGTGATGTATTGCTGGTCCAAAGCCAAGCCCGCCGAGGGCGCATCGACCGCCTTGGACAGATTCGCCTTCAGGTATTGGGCCGAAATACCGAAACCGATCGACTGGCGATCGTCAAGCCGGATGGAAATCGCCGGGTTGAAGTTCAACGCCTCGAGCTTGATGGTTTCGATCGCATAGCGGCCGACCCAGTCGTTGCCGTAATTGAGTTCGGCGCCATAGGGAACGAAGACCCCCAAGCCGATGTGGATCCGGTCGTTGACCTGATGGCTCACATACAGGGTCGGCGCTTCGACCGCGGACGGGGCAAAAGTGCCGCCGTCAGTGCCGGTCGTCTTTTGACCGAGGATATTGGTCGAGCCGTTATTGGTGAAACTCGACTTCGGAATGACGGTGGTGACACCGACAGTGACCTGATCCCCGTCGAGCATGTCCATGCCGGCCGGGTTGTAATAGATGGTGGACGGGTCAGCGGCTTCGGCAGCGTTGGCGTGTGCGGTACCCTGTGCGGACACACTCTGCGAACCGAAGTTGTAGCCGGAAGCCAGTGCCTGGGTGGACAGCGCGGTCGCGCCCATCGCCATGACCGACAGACTGAGGAGCTTGAGTCTCATGTTATCCCTCTCGATGCATTTCATATTGATTTGGCATTTATTATGAGGACTACGGATAGTCCTGCAGGGATACTACCAGAGAATTAGAGTCTGTCCACTAAAAAACAGAGCACTTGTTCCAAACGATCGTTTCATATTACAGCTTTGCAACACTCAGCCCAAAACAGCAATATTTACCTTCTCAACAGGAAAAAATACGAGACTTTCCCTGCAAATCAACAGCAACAAGCGTAATAATCACCTCGGTAACCATTACGTTCACGTCAAGACCACGCAACGCTTCGGCGCACAGTTTCAATGTCAGCGAGCTCTTGCCCTGCCGCAGGCATTCGGCGCGCAAAGTCAGCGTCTCGCCATCATGCACAGGCACTTGCAATTGGAAACCATTAACCGAAACCACCACGATCGGCCCGTGCGTCAGCACTTCGCCCACCTGCGTCGCCAGCCGGTCGAGCTGGCCGAACAGCCAGCCTGCGCTGACCCGGCCATGGGCGTCGAGGCTATCCGTCCCGGCCGTCACCTGTATTGCCGTTTCCGGCGCTGTATTCGCTTGCACGGGAACTCCCCGCCCCGCGTCTGCGCCGCGGGGCAAAGTTGGTATAAATCAGAAAATCAGCCGTTCCAGCAGACCTTCGTCATGCCCGGCAAGTTTCATGTCAAAGTCATCAACCATGATCACGTCGCGCTTGAGCTTGCGGGCGCGGGTAATGGCATCGAACTCTGCCTGGGTAATCAGCGCCTGTTGTAGCGCCTCGGCCAGTCGCTCACGCTGCGTCAGCGTCTTGAAGCGCCCGTCGCGGGCCAGCTTGCGCAACTTCTGTTCGAGCGGTTCGGTGGCGAGCACGGCGTCGAGCGCCAGCGGCATCACCCCGACCGGGTCACGCTCGTCGCTGGAGACGTACATACCGTGCGTCAGCCGCGCACGCGCCGCGCCTGGTTCCATGATGGTCCGCGCCACCCGGCTGCCGAGCCGGTCGGACGGCGGCGCGAGCGTCAGCCCCCACGGGAAGATCACCACACGCAGCAAGCGCGCAATGGCCCGGTTGGGCAGATTGGTGAGGAAACCGTGCATCGCCTGCTGCACATCGTACAGCGCGGATTCGACCGCCCAGGACACCAGCGGCAGATCTTCGGCTGGCGCGCCGTCACGCTCGAAACGCTTGAGCGCGGCAGTGGCGATGTACAGGCCGGAGAGCATGTCGCCCAACCTGGCGGACAGCTTTTCGCGGAACTTCAGCGAGCCGCCGAGGGTGAACATGGCAACGTCCGACAGATAGGCAAATGCACTCGACAGGCGTGTGATGCGCTTGTAATAGCGGGCCGTTTCGCCGCCTTTCGGACTGCGCACGAAGGCGCAGCCGGTCAGTGCCATCCAGAAGGCGCGGACCTTGTTGCTGGCCACGAAACCGATATGGCCGGTCAGTGCATCGTCGAATTCCTTCAGATCATTGTTCATCGCAGCACGCATCTCGCGCAGCACGAAGGGGTGGCAACGAATGGCGCCCTGGCCGTAGATGATCATCGAGCGGGTCAGGATATTGGCGCCCTCGACGGTAATGGCGATCGGAATCGCCTGGTAGGCGCGGCCAAGATAGTTGCGCGGGCCGAGCACCACGGTCTTGCCGCCATGCACGTCGAGCGCGTCGTTGACCACTTTGCGCATGCGCTCGGTATTGTGGTACTTCAGCACGGCCGACAGCACCGACGGCTTTTCGCCGAGGTCGAGACCGGTCAGCGCGAGGTCCTGCGCCGCTTCCATCTGATAGGTATGGCCGCCGATGCGGGCCAGGGCTTCGTCCACCCCTTCGAATTTGCCGACCGGCAGACCGAACTGGTCGCGAATGCGGGCAAATGCACCGGTAACGAAGGTGGCGAGCTTGCCCGAGGCGACGGACATCGCCGGCAGCGAAATGCAGCGTCCCACCGACAGGCACTCGACCAGCATGCGCCAGCCCTGGCCAGCGTATTCCTGCCCGCCGATCACCCAGTCCATCGGAATGAATACGTCCTTGCCCCAGGTCGGGCCATTCATGAACACCGCGCCGCCCGGATAGTGGCGCCGGCCGATTTCGACTCCGGCATGCGCAGTCGGCACCAGCGCGCAGGTAATGCCGACATCGGCCTTGTCGCCGAGCAAGCCATCGGGGTCATACAGTTTGAAGGCCAGGCCAAGCACGGTGGCGATCGGCGCAAGCGTGATCCAGCGCTTTTCCCAGGTCACGCGAATGCCGAGTACATCGTCGTGCCGTACGCCGCTGTGCGGATCGGTATAGGAGCCGTGACAGACGACGCCATAATCGGGAATGCCGCCCGCATCGGAACCGGCATAGGGACTCGTCAGCGCGAAGCACGGGATATCTTCGCCGCGCGCCAGGCGCGGCAGGTAGAAGTCTTTCTGCGCCTCGGTACCGTAGTGCTGCAACAGCTCACCCGGGCCGAGAGAATTGGGCACCATCACCGACACGGCAGCCGAGCCGCTGCGGGTGGCGATCTTGGTCACCACCTTGGCGTGGCCATAGTTGGAGAACTCCAACCCGCCGTATTTCTTCTGGATGATCATGCCGAGGAAGCCGCTCTTCTTGATGAAGTCCCACACTTGCGGCGGCAGATCCATTTCTTCGTGGGTAATCGCCCAATCGTTGAGCATCGCGCACAAGGTCTCGGTCGGGCCATCGAGGAATGCCTGCTCTTCCGCCGACAGTGCCGGTGCCGGGAAGCCATGCAGGCGTTTCCAGTCCGGTTTGCCGGAAAACAGATCGCGATCCCACCAGACGGTACCGGCATTGATCGCTTCCTGCTCGGTCTGCGACATGGCCGGGGTAACCTTCTTGAAGATCGCGAACACCGGCCCGGTAAAGATCGCCCGGCGCAGCGGCACGACATTCAATACCGCAGCGACCGCGACAAACACCCCCCAGACCCAGGACGCGACTGCGACGCCGGCCAGGAACGGCAAGGCGCCGAGCCAGACGGCGAACAGCACGCTCCACGCCAGGATCGGCGCGCGCACATAGGCCAGTGCGCAAAGCACGACGATCAGGACGATTACAGATACAAACATGGGCTTCTCCTCGTGTTGACCCTTGCCGGTCTTGCGCGCGGCATCCTGGCCGCGCGTGCCGGTTTTATGTCCGCCCTCCGCGTAGCAGTGGGCAGGCGTTGCTTGCAGCTTGCTTATTATTCTTTCGCCGGCGCGACCAGTGCGCTGACGACATAGGGCAGCAGATGCTTGACGATCATGTCCGGGTCGCGGGCACTGACGATCTGACTGCGGGTAAAGATTTTCAACACATCGTTGCCGGCAAAAGCGTTGAACATCACGCTGAAGGAGAAATGCATCCGCCAGGCCCGTTCTTCGTCGCCAAGCGCCGGCAGCACGCGGCGGAATGCGGCGCCGTAACGTTCGACAAACACGCTGTACTGCTGCGAAAGGGTCTCGCGCAGCACGCGGTGGTTTTCCACCAGCGTGCGCGACAGCAGACGGACAAACATCGCCCCGCCGCGCGACGGATCTTTCGACAGCATCAGACAGGGGCGGATGAAGCTCATCACCAACCCTTCCACATCGGGCTCGTCGCGTGCTTCAAGCGCATCGAGCTCGGCGAGACAGGCAGCGATCAGCGGCGCGAGGCGGCGGATGAACACCGCCTCGAACAGCGCGTCCTTCGAACCGAAGTGATAATTGACCGCGGCCAGATTGACTCCTGCCTGCTGCGTAATCATGCGCAACGAAGTGCCCTCGAAACCGTGTTCGACAAACAGCCGCTCGGAAACATCGAGTATTTTGCTGGTGGTGTCGGGCTTGTGCGCTTCCATGCATTCTCCTGTTCTGTGGTCCTGGTTTTCCGCTCCGCGCGAGATGTTCCAACGCGTTTAGAACAGTCGTTTCAAACTTACGTTTTAATTTGATCCATGTCAATAGCAAGCCGATATTTGAAACGCATACGCAGAGCAAGTATTGGGAATATAACTGAATTACATCGTTTGTGAACGATGCGTTTTAAACGCTTGCGACTCAACGCGGCGATGACACAAAAAAAGAGCGGGCCCTCGCCCGCTCTTTTAGGCCGTTTCCGGCCGATCAAAAGCCGCGCGACAGGTCTGCCTGCAAATCATCGCCGTGCTCCAGTCCGACCGCCACACGCAGCAGTCCTTCGACGATGCCGGCGCGCTCGCGCGCTTCCGGACTCACCCGTGCATGCGTGGTCGATGCCGGGTGGGTAATGGTGGTTTTGACATCGCCGAGATTGGCGGTGCGCGAGATCAGCCCGACCTGATCGACCACACGCCAGGCGGCGGCACGCCCACCGCGGATCACGAAGGACAGCACCGCGCCGCCGAGGCTTTGCTGCCGCATCGCCAACTCGTGCTGCGGATGGCTGGCCAGCCCCGGATAGTAGACACGCTCGACCTGCGGCAGCGTCTCGAGCCAGCGGGCCAGCTCGAGCGCCGTGGCACACTGGCGTTCCATGCGGATAAACAGGGTCTCCAGCCCGGAGAGCAGCACCCAGGCGTTGAACGGCGACAGCGACGGGCCGGCGGTGCGGACGTGCAGATAGATCGGTTCGATCAGCGCATCGGCACCAACCACGGCCCCGCCCAGCACGCGGCCGTGACCATCGAGGAACTTGGTGGCCGAATGCACGACCAGATCGGCGCCGAGGCGCAGCGGCTGCTGCAGTGCGGGCGAGCAGAAACAATTGTCGACCGCCAGCAACGCGCCATGCCCGTGCGCAATGTCGGCCAATGCAGCGATATCGGCCACTTCAGTCAGCGGATTGGATGGCGTTTCGACGAACAGCAGTCTGGTTTCAGGACGGAGCGCGGCGCGCCAGGCATCGAGGTCGGTCGGCGGCACGAAGGTGGTCTCGATGCCGAAGCGCGACAGGGTGCCGGAAAAGAGGTTGAGCGTCGAACCGAACAAACTCTGCGAGGCGAGCAGATGATCGCCCGCCCGCAGGTGCACCATCATCACCGCCTGGATCGCCGCCATGCCGCTGGCGGTGGCGATGGCCCGTTCGCCGCCTTCGAGCGCGGCCAGCCGTGCCTGAAAGGCATTGACGGTCGGGTTGGTGAAGCGGGAATAGGTATAGCCCTCCTGCTCGCCAAGGAACAGCGCCGCACCTTCCTCGGCGCTGTCGAAGGTGAAGCTGGAGTTCAGGTACAGGCTCTGACTATGCTCGCCAAAACCGCTATGCTCGCGCCCGGCGCGCACCGCCAGGGTTTCCGGATGCAGGGGACGTTCGGATGTGCTCATGATGTCCTTGTTGTTTGCCGGCCGGATCAGATCAGGTTCTGCTCCGCCACGTTCAGGTTCAGGTCGATGAATTCGGCACCGGAATCTTCTTCGCGACCGCTCTTGGCGGCAAGCCGCGAACACTCGATGGCATCGAGATAGGCCTGGGAGATGTCTCCGGTGATGTAATTGCCGTCGAAACAGGAGGTTTCGAATTCGTTCAACGTCGGATTGACGCTGTGCACGGCTTCCATCAGCGCCGCCAGGTCCTGGTAGATGACCGCATCGGCGCCGATCTCGCTCGCGATCTCCTCTTCGTTGCGGCCGGTGGCCAGCAGCTCGGCGCGGGTCGGCATATCGATGCCGTAAACATTGGGGAAGCGCACCGCTGGCGCCGCCGAAGCGAAATACACTTTTTTAGCTCCGGCATCGCGTGCCATCTGCACGATTTCCTTCGAGGTGGTGCCGCGCACGATGGAGTCGTCGACCAGCAGCACATTGCGGCCGCGGAATTCGGAGGCGACCGGGTTGAGCTTCTGGCGTACCGATTTTTTGCGCACCGCCTGGCCCGGCATGATGAAGGTCCGGCCGATATAGCGATTCTTGATGAAGCCCTCGCGGTACGGCAGACCGAGCGAATTGGCCAGTTGCAACGCACTTGGCCGGCTCGTGTCGGGAATCGGCATCACCACGTCGATATCGACTTCGGGCAGCACGCTGCGCACTTTCTCGGCCAGCTTGGCACCCATGGCGATACGGGCCAGATAGACCGAAGCGCCGTCGATGACCGAGTCGGGGCGGGCGAAATAGACATATTCGAACAGACACGGTGCAAGACGGATGCGCTCAGCGCATTGCCGTGCATGCATGTCGCCGTTAAAACTGACGAAGACTGCCTCACCCGGCTCCACGTCGCGCAACAATTCGAAACCGGAGCAGTCGAGTGCAACGGATTCCGAGGCAAACATGGTTTCGGTATGGCCGTCATGTTCATGCACGCCCATCACCAGCGGGCGGATGCCGCTCGGGTCGCGGAAGGCGACCAGCCCGTAGCCGGAGATCATCGCCACCACGGCGTAGGCGCCCTGGACCCGGCGATGTACGGCCGCAACCGATTCGAACACCGCATCGACCGTCAGCTCGAACCCCTTCACCCGCTGCGCCAGCTCATGCGCAAAAACATTGAGCAGCACCTCGGAGTCGGAGTTGGTATTGATATGCCGCAGATCGTGACGGAACATGTCCGCCTTCAACTCGTCGGTGTTGGTCAGGTTACCGTTATGCGCCAGCACGATGCCGTAGGGCGAATTGACGTAAAACGGCTGCGCCTCGGCCAGGCAGGCCGCCGAACCGGCCGTCGGATAGCGCACATGGGCAATGCCGGCCGTGCCGCGCAGCGAACGCATATTGCGGGTGCGGAACACATCCCGCACCATGCCGCTGCCCTTGTGCATGTGAAAAGTCTTGCCCGAGGCGGTAACAATACCGGCCGCATCCTGGCCGCGATGCTGCAAGACCTGCAGACCGTCGTACAACAGTTGGTTGACGGCCGAATGGCCGACGACACCTAGGATTCCGCACATACTCGTATCTCTTCCATGCACCGAAAATGACAATAAAAAAAGCGGAAATCTTGAAATAAAGATATCAAGATGTTCCGCTTGTATCACCCGCTTCCGGGTAATTCAGGCTTCCCGCCAATATTGGCGGTAGCCATGGCCGCAAGGCCATGGCCCCTGACTCCAATGGCGGAGCCAGAAGTGCGTTGCGCCAGAATGGCTCTCGCGGGATATTGGTCAGCCCGGCGACCAGCGTCAGCACCGTGACCACCAGCGCCCCACGACCGAGGCCGAAGACTGCGCCCAGCAGGCGGTTGAAGCCGCCAAGTCCGGCCGAATCGAGCAGGCCGGTCAGCACCACCCGCAACAGGCAGGTGACAAGCCAGGCGACGAAGAACACTGCCACGAAGGCCACCACCAGCCGCAGCCCCTCTGCAACCAGCGTCTGCGGCACAAAGGACGACAGCGTCGGCGAAAACTGTTTGGCGCACCAGAAGGCGATGAGCCAGGCGCCAAGCGAAAAGACTTCGACCACCAGACCACGCACCAGCCCGACGATCATCGAGCCGATGAAAATGGCGATAACGAGGTAGTCGAGAATCGTCATTGCGCCGGCACTCCCATGACGATGCCGCTGACACCGGCATTGGCGAGCTTGCGCAACACCGCGTTGGCCGCATCACGACTGGAGAACGGACCGACGCGCACCCGCGTCACGTCGCCCTTGCTGGTCTGTACTTTACTGAAACGGGCCTGCACGCCCAGATCGGACAGTTTGCCGCGCAGCGCGTCGGCCTTGGCCGGATCGGACAAGGCAGCAAGCTGGATCACATATTTGTGCACGCTGGTGGCGGCATCGGGAGCCGTGTCGGTAGTAGTGTCGGCGCGACCCTCGAGGATGGCGGCAGGATCAGGCTCTTTCTTTGGTTTGGCTTTTGGCTTGACCTGTGCCGAATCCGGAGCTGCGGCGCGGTCCGCCTTCGGCTTGGCAGGCTTGGTCTCGCTCTTGTGGTGGACAGCGGCCGATGCATCGACCGGCGGGCGCTTATGCGCTGCCGCAGAGCCTTCGGCACGGGCGAGATCCTGTGCAGGAACCGGCTGGGACAGCGTCGACAGGGATTCGGGCAGCGCCGTCGTCTGCGGCTGCGAGGCCGTGGACGGCGCGGATGAGACCCGCGGCCCGGAAGCCGGCGTCCTGGCATTGACCGGCGCCGAAGCGACGCCGACGACCAGCACCGACTCGGGCCGCATCGATGGCTGCTCTTGCACGCGGCCAACGACCTTCCACAACACCAGCGTGGCGACCAGCACCAGCACCACTGCGCCGACCAGACGGCGACGGGCGCGCTTTCGCAGCAGAATCAGCTCTTCTTGGGCGGACAGACCGGCCATGCAAACCTCAGGGTTGGAGTTGCCGTGCCGTCATGACTTCGGCAACGGTGTGGAACGACCCGAAAACGACGATTCTATCATTCTCGGCGGCAGTCGATAAGGCACTTTTCCACGCATCGGCCACCGTATCGAATGCGCTGACAGCCGAAATGCCATGAGCCGCCAGTCTTGCGGCGATTTCCGCCCCACTCTGTCCGCGCGGTAACGCAAGCCCACCGACAAACCAGGCATCGAATTCGTCGCAGAGCAGATCGGCGACCGCTTCGAGGTCTTTATCCTCCAGCATCGAAAACACTGCGTAACGCCGGCTCGCAAACGGCAGCTGATGCAGATTACCGACCAATGCACGCGCGGCATGCGGATTATGGCCGACGTCGAGCACCACCTGCGGCCGGCCTGGCAGCACCTGGAAGCGGCCGGGCCAGTCGACCTCCAGCAGACCGCGCTTGATCGCACCGAGATCGACCGGCAGACGATCGTGCAGCAGCGTCAACACCGCGAGTGCGGCCGACGCATTGCCGATCTGGTAACCGCCGCGCAGCGCAGGCAGCGGCAACGCATGCCAATGACGCGCGCCCATGGCGAACGACCATTGATTATCGAGCCGCTGGGTGGAGAAATCGCGTCCGGTCAGGTAGAGCGGCGCGCCGATGGCAGCGGCATGCTCGACCAGTCTGCGTGGCGGGCGCGGGTCGGCACACACCGCCGGTCGGCCGGCGCGGAAGATGCCGGCCTTTTCGAAACCGATACTCTCGCGGTCATTGCCCAGATAGGACTGATGATCGAGATCGACACTGACCACCACCGACACATCGGGCTCGAATACGTTGACGGCATCAAGACGGCCGCCGAGGCCGACTTCGAGCACCATCACGTCCACCTCGGCCGCCATGAAGGCATGCACGGCAGCGAGCGTGCCGAATTCGAAATAGGTCAGCGGCACATCGCCCCGCCCCGCTTCGACGGCAGCGAAGCTTTGCATCAGGCGCGCATCGTCGACCGGCTGCATATTGATGGCGACGCGCTCGTTGTAGTGCAGGATATGCGGCGATGTATAGGTGCCGACACGGAAGCCGGCGCGAGCGAACATGGTCGAGAGCATCGCACACACCGAGCCCTTGCCGTTGGTACCGCCGACCAGAACGACCGGGCAGCCCGGCACGAGCCCCAGCGCATCACGCACCTGCGCCACGCGCTCGAGCCCGAGCGCGATGGTCTTGACGTGCAGCGACTCAAGATGGGACAGCCATTCGGTCAGATTAGCGGGAGAAGTCATGTCGGATCCTGTTCAATCATGCGGCGACGGCGCCCAGCGCAGAAAAACACGCAGACGGCGTCGCACGTCGGCGGGCGCGGAATCGGGAAAAATGCAGCGGGAGCAGCAACGGCCGGCAAGCTCGAAGCGCAGCACGATCAACCACGGCCAGACAACACTGTCTTCGCGGATGCGAATCGCGCGCTGCCCGACGTCATCATCCAGCCAGGCGCGGCCACTGCCGGCATCAAAGGCAAACGCCGCCGGCGCTGCGCCGCCCAGCCAGCCATCGGCACGCAAGGCGCGCCAGCCAAGCCACGGCAGCGGCAAACAGGCGAGCGGCGACACATGGCTGCACAGCAGCAGCGCAGCCGACGCAACGGCGGCCGTCACCCAGCAAAACCAGGCACGCGACGGCGCGACATGGAGGCGCAACGGCGACAGCACACGGCGCATGCGCGTTCCTCAGTCGATATCTTCGGCCGGCATATTGGTGATATCGCCTTCGACACTGTCGATCACGGTGGAGTGGATTTCGACGTCGAACCACTCCCAGAACGTCTTGAGCGACATATCTTGCGGCCACAGCGCCGGATCTTCGTACCAGCTGGCAAGCTCCATCTTGAAGAGCTGCTCGTAAATCTCGTCGATGTAGGCGACCCCCTCTTCCGGTTCGCCGAACTCGGGCAGCAGGATGGCGGTGCAGTCGCTGCGCAGACTGTCGAGCGTCAGGTCCACATCGTTGCCCGGAACGGCGTGCAGCCACTTGTGAAATGGTTCTTTCGGCTTGATGACAGCCACGGCGCGATCAACGAAATACATGGGTTCAACCTTTGCAAGCACAGACAGGCTGGCATTGTAGCAGCAGGGCGCAAACGGCGCGAAGCCTTTGCCTGCATGTTACAATCCGATGGATTTTCACCCGTTTCCGGATCGTCATGGCGCTCATCACTGTCGAAAAGGCCAGTTTGGCCTTCGGCCACCACGCTCTTTTGGATCACGTCGACTTCTCGCTCGAGCCGGGCGAGATCGTCGGCCTCATCGGCCGCAACGGCGCAGGCAAGTCCTCGCTGCTCAAGGCCATTGCCGGCGCGGCCAGGCTCGACGACGGCCGCATCAACATCAAGGGCGACATCAACGTCGCCTATGTACCGCAAGAGCCGGCGCTCGACCCCGAGCAGAGCGTTTTCGAAGCGGTCGCCGAAGGGCTTGGCGCACTGCGGGCGCTGCTGACCGACTACCATCGCCTGACTTCGCGCCTCGAACAGGCCGATGCCGACCACGAGGCTTTGCTGACCGAAATGGCCGGCATCCAGCAGCAGCTCGAGGCCCAGGGCGGCTGGCAGTTTGACGCGCAGATCCGCGCCACGCTGGGACATCTGCAGCTGCCTGCCGACACGCTGATCGGTGCGCTGTCCGGCGGCTGGAAAAAACGCGTCGCGCTCGCGCGCGCACTGTGCGCCCGACCCGATGTGCTGCTGCTCGACGAGCCGACCAACCACCTCGACGTCGAGGCCATCGTCTGGCTGGAAAACCTGCTCAAGAGTCATGGCGGCAGTGTTTTGCTCATCACCCACGACCGGCGTTTTCTCGACAACACCGTCACCCGCATCGTCGAACTCGACCGCGGCATCCTGCGCAACTACCCGGGGTCCTTTGCCGCCTACCAGACGCGCAAGGCCGAGGAACTGACGGCCGAAGAAGAACAGAACCGCGTCTTCGACAAGTTCCACGCCCAGGAAGAAGTCTGGATCCGCCGCGGCATCGAAGCACGCCGCACGCGCAATATGGGCCGGGTCCGCCGGCTCGAAGATCTGCGCCGCCAGCGTTCGGCGCGACGCGAGCGCGTCGGCCAGGTCAACTTCCAGCTCGAGAGCGGCGAGCGCTCCGGCAAGCTGGTGGCCGAACTCGAACACGTCGACAAGGCTTTCGGTGACCGGATGCTGATCCGCGATTTCACCACCCGCATCCTGCGCGGCGACAAGATCGGCCTGATCGGCCCGAACGGCATCGGCAAGACCACGCTGCTCAAGCTGATCCTCGGCGAACTCGAGCCCGACCGCGGCACGGTGCGACGCGGCACCAACCTGCAGATCGCCTATTTCGACCAGTTCCGCGAGCAGCTCGACGAGGAAGCGACACTGGTCGACATCATCAGCCAGGGCAATGAATTTCTCGATATCGGCGGCCAGCGCAAACATGTAATGAGTTATCTGGAGGACTTCCTGTTCGCGCCGGCACGCGCGCGCAGCCCGGTCCGCTCCTTATCCGGCGGCGAGCGCAACCGCCTGTTGCTGGCGCGTCTGTTCACCCGTCCGGCCAACGTACTGGTACTAGACGAGCCGACCAACGATCTCGACATCGACACGCTGGAGCTGCTGGAAGAATTGCTTGCCAGCTATACCGGCACGGTTTTTCTGGTCAGCCACGACCGGGCGTTTCTCGACAATGTCGTCACCCAGGTGATCGCCTTCGAAGGGGACGGCAAACTCAGCGAAGCACCCGGCGGCTACCAGGACTGGCTTGACGCCAGCACGCGCGCGGCAGCCATCCAGGCGGCCGATGCCGCGCCGCAAAGGCGCGAACCGGCCGAAGCCCCACGCCCCGCACAGGAAAAGTCGCGGCAAAACCGTAACAAATTGACCTACAATGAAACGCGGGAATTGGCCGAATTGCCGGACTTACTGGAATCTCTGGAACAGGAACAGCTTATGCTGACCGAACGGCTGCTCGACCCGAACTGCTATCGGGACCAGCCGCAGCAAGCACGGGCCTGGCAGGCACGCATCGAGGAGATCGAAAACCTGCTGCTCGAAAAACTCGCCCGCTGGGAAGAACTGGAGTCGAAGCAGAAATGAACCGCCGTCTGATCTGCCTGATGGCTGCAAGCACACTGTTGGCTGCCTGCAGCAGCCCGCCGCCGCTCAAGCAGCATGCACGCGTACCGTCGTCGCAGTATTACGGACTGTCCCACCTGCAGGCCGACGGCGCCGGACGCGAAATCCTCATGTATACGCTGAGCCTGCTCGACGTCGGCTATCAGTTCGGCGGCGATAACCCGGAAGCGGGGCTGGATTGCAGCGGCATGGTCAGCTACATCTACCAGAACGCCGTCGGCATCCGCCTGCCGCACAACGCTGCGCGCATTGCCAGCATCACCAGGCCGATCTCGGCCGACCAGCTGCGCGTCGGCGATCTGGTGTTCTTCAATACGCTCAACCGCCCCTATTCGCACATGGGCATCTACATCGGCGACGGTAAATTCGTTCACGCTCCGCATAGCAATAGCGTGATCCGCATCGACCGGCTCGACAACCGCTACTTCTCCGCCCATTTCGACGGCGCACGCACCCTGTTCGGCTGAACAGCCCACTCGATGGCGCGGCTGGCGCACGCCGCGCCATTGACGTTATGATTTCCCCTATCCCTACAGAATTTTCACCATCTTTCGAGAACCGGATAGGAAAATATCGTGGAACTGTCTGCACGCGTACTCGCCATCAAGGAATCCCCGACACTGGCCATCGCCGCCAAAGCACAAAAGATGAAGGCCGAAGGCCGCGACGTGATCGCGCTCGCGACGGGCGAACCGGATTTCGACACTCCGCAGCACATCAAGGATGCCGCAATCGCCGCCATCAATGCCGGCTTCACCAAGTACACGCCGGTGGCCGGCACGCCATCGCTCAAGCAAGCGGTCATCGCCAAATTCAAGCGTGACAATGGTGTCGAATACACCCCGAAGCAGATTCTGGTGTCGGTTGGCGGCAAGCAGAGCTTTTTCAACCTGTGCATGGCATTGATCGGCCGCGGCAACGAGGTACTGATTCCCGCTCCGTACTGGGTCTCCTACCCGGACATCGTATTGCTGGCGGAAGGAACGCCAGTGGCCATCGAGTGCGGTATCGAGCAGGGCTACAAACTCGCTGCGGCGCAGCTCGAAGCCGCGATCACCCCGCGCACCCGACTGCTGGTGCTCAACAGCCCGTCAAATCCGACCGGCGCGGTCTACAGCAGCGATGAACTGCAGGCGTTGGCCGAAGTCCTCAAGCGCCACCCGCAGGTCATGATCGCCTCCGACGACATGTACGAACACGTGTTGCTGGGTGACACCCGCTTCTGCAACATCCTCAATGTCGCACCAGAGCTCAAGGACCGTACCATTCTGCTCAACGGCGTATCCAAGGCCTATTCGATGACCGGCTGGCGGATCGGTTATGCCGGCGGGCCGGAGTGGCTGATCAAGGCGATGGAAAACATCCAGTCGCAATCGACCTCCAACCCGACGTCGATTTCCCAGGTGGCGGCCGAGGCGGCACTCAACGGTGATCAGGGTTGCATCGCGCCGATGCTGGCCGCCTTCAACCAGCGCCATGCGTACGTAGTGGGTTATTTCAACCGCATCCGCGGTCTGCAATGCCTGCCGGCAGGCGGGGCCTTTTACGCCTTTGTCGACGCGCGCACGGCGATCCGCAATCTGCACGCGGAGGGCAAGATCGCCGCAGCCACCGACCTGGCATTCGCCGGCTATCTGCTCGACACCCAGGATGTCGCCGTGGTGCCCGGCTCGGCATTCGGTGCAGAAGGTTATTTCCGCATCAGTTTCGCCACCAGCATGACCAATCTGGAAAAAGCCCTCACCCGGATCGAAACGGCATTGCGCTAAATACATAACGACCGCGCCCCGCCCGGGGCGCGGTGCCGTACTGGCAGCCATTGATATTCATCAATCGTTTTGGCTATCCTCCAGTCATAACCAGACCCAAAGGATGACCATGATGCGTACCCTGATTCTGCTGTTCTGGCCTTCGCTGATCATTGCCTGCCTCGCATCGATCACTTTCTTTGCCATTTTCGACCCGTACGAACTGAAACTGCACGGCATCCAGCTGTTCGGTGACAAGCGCGCCGCCTACACCTTTTTCCTGCTCGCCGCCTGGGCATTCGGCGCCCTCAACACCGCAGTGGTGATGCTGCTGGCAAAACCGGCCCGAGACGTCAACGGCTTCGAGCCGAAAGCGCCACCGGAAGCAGAGATCGGCGATCCGGACGAACCCGCGCCAGAGCATTGAAGCCGCAAATAAAAAGGCAGCCGCACGGCTGCCTTTTTCTATTGCGGGCACGATTGCTCAGAACACGTTCAGGCCCTTGAGCATCACGGCCAGAATCAGCAACGGTGAAACCCAGCGCAGCACGGTAAAGACCACGTTGAGCAAGCTCTTGTTGCCGAGCGCCCCATGGTTGCTGAGTTCTTCGTCGAAACGCTTGTTGCCCCAGATCCAGCCGATGAACAGGCACAACCCGATACCGCCGAGTGGCAGCATGATGTTCGAAGTCATGAAGTCGAACAGGTCGAACATGGTCATGCCGAACAGCTTGACATTGGCCATGCTGCTGTTGGCGAGCGCGCAGGTCGAGCCGACCAGGGCGAGCAGCACCATCGTCGACCAGGTGGCGGTAGAACGCTTCATATGGAAGCGTTCGTTGAGCAGCGCGATCGGCACTTCGAGCAGCGACAGCATCGCTCCCATCGAGGCCACAGCCGTCAGCACGAAGAACACCACCATGAAGACATGGCCGAACGGCATATTGTGGAATACGGCCGGAATCGTGATGAACAGCAGCGACGGGCCGGCGGCCGGCTTGAAGCCGAAGGCGAACACCGCCGGGAAAATGGCAATGCCGGCCAGCATGGAAACAAACAGGTCGGCGCACATCACGCGGAAGGCAGTAGCGGGAATATTCTGATCATCACGGAAGTAGCTGCCGTACGTCATCATGGTTCCCATGCCGATCGACAACTTGAAGAACGCGAGGCCGACAGCAGTCAGCACCACGGCACCGGTAATCTTGCTGAAGTCGGGCTCGAACAGGAACCTGATCCCGGCGGAAGCACCAGGCAGCATCATGCTGCGTACGCCGACAATCAGGAGCAGGATGAACAGGATGGGCATCAGTCTCTTGGTTGCCGCCTCAATCCCCTTCGATACGCCGAAGAGCAGGATGCAGCCCATCAGCCCCAGCACCAGCCATTGCCACAGCAGGGACTGCAGCGGGTCGGAAATCAGTTTGCCGAACACATCAGAAGTCACCTTCGGATCACTGGAAAGCAGGCCGGAACCCATGGCCTTGAAAACGTAGGCAAACACCCAGGCGGCAACTTCGGAATAGAACGCCATGATGAGGAAAGCTGCCAGCACACCCGATACTGCGACCAGCCACCATGGCTGCCGCCCCGGGGACAGCGACTTCATGGTTGTGTAGGCATTGGCCTTGGCTTTGCGGCCGAGCATGATTTCACCGATCATCACCGGCAGACCGACCAGCAATGTCGCCAGCACATACACCACAAGGAAGCCTGCCCCCCCGTTGGTGCCGGTCAGATAAGGAAATTTCCAGATATTGCCAAGCCCCACCGCAGAACCGAGCGTGGCGGCCAAAACACCGAAACTGGAGGTAAACCCGTCCCGCGATGCCGCGGGTGCGGCCTCGTTTTTTTCTTGCATAACAATTGTCTCTCTTATGTCCGTACTTCAAGCCATCCGCGCTTTTGCTGCACGGTCAGGCACCACGTCTGAAATGGCACTCAGACAATGGTGATTTTGCAGGTTTTTTTACACAAGCGCAAAGCAACGAATCAAAAAACGACCGGGCGACAAAGGATGGCAAGCAGCCCATCCAGCCAGTTAATGCAAGCGTCAAGTTGCTCGATCTCTATATACTCATCTGGCTTGTGTGCCTGTTCGATCGACCCCGGCCCCACGACCACAGAAGGAAAGCCTGCCGAACTGAAGCAGCCGGCTTCCGTGGTATAGGCAACCGCCCGGGCATCGGCGCCGGCACACAACTCTTCGATATAGCCGATCAGCGCACCATGATCGGGGGCCTCAAACGGCTGGCACTCCACCAGTTGTTCGAATTCGATATCGGCTTCCGGTGCAATCTGGCGCATTTCCTCGATCAGCGTTGCCGCATAATCGCGAATCGATGCGATATAACGCTCCAGCGGTTCGCCGGGCAGCCAGCGGCACTCGAACACGAATTCACAGTCACGCGGCACGATATTCGTCGCGGTACCGCCGCGGATGGTGCCGGTCTGCAACGTTGCATACGGCACGTCGTATAGCGGTCGGGTCTTGCCGAATTGCGATTCGGCATCGGCCAGCTTGCGGATATGGCTGATCAGGCGCGCCGCATATTCGATGGCGTTCACGCCCTGAGGGGTCAATGACGAGTGTGCGGCGCGACCAAGCACCCGGCAGCGGAAGTGGGCAATCCCCTTGTGGGCGATCACGGGCCGCATGCAGGTCGGCTCACCGATGATGCAGCCGGCCACCGCCACGCCACGCTGCACCAAGTCGTCCACCAGCCGCGGCACGCCGAGGCAGCCGACCTCTTCGTCATACGAAAGCGCGAACGCGATCGGCTGCTGGAGCCGCCCGGCCCGATGCGCGGCAAGGGCTGCCGGCAGCCAGTCGAGCACGCAGGCGATGAAACCCTTCATATCGCAGGTGCCACGGCCATAGAACCGCCCGTTCCGCTCTGTCAGTGCAAACGGATCGCTCTGCCAATCCTGACCGTCGACCGGCACGACGTCGCTGTGCCCGGACAACACGATGGCCGGCACGCCAGGCGGGCCGAACATGGCGAACAGATTTGCCTTGGCGCCATCTTCGCTGTACACCAGACGGCATTCAAGCCCCAACTCGGCCAGTTGACCCGCCACCCACTCGATCAAAGGCAGGTTCGATCGACGGCTGGTGGTATCGAAGGCCACCAACGACGTCAGAATATTCAGCAACGACTCTCGCATGCAGGCACTCTTTCTCATGGTTCTCATCCGCGGGGGTCGAAATGGCAAAAAAGGCCGTGGACAGAAACCCCCGACGCGGATACAATCGACTCTCTTCTAGGGCGGGTCTCCCCGCATTGTACAGTGGTTCACCTGGTCAGGTCCGGAAGGAAGCAGCCAAAATCACAACGTACAAGTGCCGGGGGTCAGGCTCGCCACCCCTCCCCCTTACATTTTTCAGCCCTTTTTTTGCGACATTGCGACATTGGCATAAAATCCCGTTGTCCTCAACAATTAGTATCCGCTAACATTACGCAAAAATACTGAGTCACATGACCAGGTAATTTTTTTACAAAGTCATATCTACCCAATTTAAATATTTTGCTACTGTTAGATTGTCGGTCATGCCGAACAACTAAAATCGATTGACATTAATTACTTAATCTGAGAGGAACGTCATGAAACTGTTCGAAAAAATCGCAAACCCGAGAGAAATCCGTCGCAAACTCGGCCTGAACCAACAAGAATTCTGGAGCCGCATCGGCGTCACCCAGTCCGGTGGATCCCGTTACGAAAGCGGCCGCAACATGCCGAAGCCCGTACGCGAGCTGCTGCGCCTGGTTCACGTCGAACAGATCGACCTGTCCAAAGTCCGTCGCGAAGACTTCGAAATCGTCGAATATCTGAAGGAAACCCACCCCGACCTGTACAAGAGCCTGCGCAAGGCAGTACGCGCCAAGCTCGAAACCCAGGAAGGCGTTGCCGACACCGTTTTGGGCTAAACGCCTTGATGGTCGCATCGAAAATGGCGGACGATCACCGGATCGCCCGCCATTTTTACGTCCTGCCTATTTACCGGCGAAGCGAATCAGCAACACCGGCACATCCGACAACTTGAGCAGCCCCTCTGCGACGCTGCCCATCAGCAGGTGCATGACGCCCGTCCAGCCGTGCGTGCCCATCACGACCAGATCCGCCCCCCAAGAGGAAGCATCCTCAACCAGCACCGCAGCGATCTTGTCGCCCCAGCTTTCAAGGATCTTGCTTTCCGGTTCGACTCCGAGATTGCGGGCCCGCTCCAACGCCTGGGACAGCACCAGTTCGCCGGCTTCCTTGACCGATTTTTGCAGCTCGGACGCATCAAGGAATTCGGTGCCGCCCCAGCCGAATTGAGCAAGGTCGACAACATGCACTAAGCGCACCGCAGCGCCACACTCTTTGGCCAGCTTGCAGGCCTCGACCAGCGCCAGGTTAGAAGTTTCGCTATCGTCTACCGGCACGAAAATCCGTTGATACATAATGCCACCTCCTTAGGTAGTGAGCCTTCCCGCAAATCCAGTCTAGTCAACGCACACCGGAAAACGATTGATACAGATTAAAACTGTCGATTAGACTGGCCGCATTCATCAAATTAGAGCTTTCCCATGTCCAGAGTCGAGCTCCAGATCCCCGAGCGTGTCGTGTTTGAAACCATATTGGACGTCCGCATCGGTGACATCAATTATGGCAATCACATGGCAAATGATGCAATTTTACGATTTGCTCACGAGGCGAGACTGCGCTTTCTCCACTCGCTGGGCTACAGCGAACTCGACGTCGAAGGCGTCGGCATCATCATGGCCGACGCAGTCATCCGCTACTGTTCCGAGGCCTTTTACGGCATGCGCCTGCGCATGCGCCTCGGCATCTGCGACTTCAGTCACAGCGGCTTCGATCTGACCTATCAGGCAGTCGATGACAAAAGCGGTAAAGAAGTGGCAAGATTGAAAACGGGCATCGTCTTTTTCGATTATACGAAACGGAAAGTCGCACACGTACCACCGAGCTTTCTGGCCCTATTCAAAGAAGAATCAGGAGAGGCACCATCATGAGACCGTACAGGAAGAACTCGCCCCAGGCCATGGCACGCATTATCGCCATGTTCATGATCACCGATGGCGAAATGGACCACCGCGAGCTCGACGCACTAGAAAAGACCATGGCGTACGATCTGCTCGGCATCTCCCGCAAACAGTTCACCCAGGTCCTGGTCGATTACTGCGACGACATATCCGACGAAGCAGAACAGGATGGCATCATCCACCTGATCGATCGCACGCGCATCGATACCCTGATGGAAGAAATCACCGATCGCAGCAAGCGCATCCTCGCATGCGCGCTGGCCATGGATGTCGCCAAGGCCGACGGCGACATCAGCGAACCGGAAATCACCCTGTTGCGCCACATCATGAAGCATTGGGGCATTACGCTCGAGGACATCGAGGCCAAAATCGTCCGGGTCCCGTCGCCTTCCACCCGTACGGCGCAACCGCGCAATGCCCTGGACTGAGGACAGCCAGGGCTTTCTCGACAGCCTGCGACAGGGCGGCAAAAGCCGCCTGACGCTGGCGGCCTACCGCCGCGATCTCGACGCGCTGGCGGCGCTGGCGGGCGAATGCGCCCCGGAGAACATCGATGCGGCACGCATTCGCGGCTTCATCGCCCGTCTGCACGGCAAAGGGCTGTCAGGCCGCAGCCTCGCGCGCATGTTGTCTGCCTGGCGCGGCCTGTTCGACCGCCTGATCGATCAGGGGCGCCTCGATGCCAATCCCTGCAACGGTCTGCGCCCTCCCAAGGAAGGCCGGCGTCTGCCCAAGGCACTGCCGGTCGACGCCACCGCCGCCCTGCTCGACGGTGTCGCACCGGAAACGCCGCTCGACCTGCGCGACAAGGCCATGTTCGAACTGCTGTATTCGTCCGGCCTGCGCCTGGCGGAACTCGCCGGTCTCGACCTGGGCGATGTCGACCTGCAGGAAAACCTGGCACGGGTGCTCGGCAAGGGCAACAAAACCCGCATTGTGCCGGTAGGCAAGGCAGCCCATGCCGCGATTGTCGCCTGGCTGGAAGCCAGAACGGCAGCCGATGGCGAAAACGCACTGTTTACCGGCCAACAAGGGCACCGACTCGGCCCGCGACAGATCGAAAAGCGGCTCGCTGCATGGAGTTTGCGCAGTGGCGCCTCACGCCATGTCCATCCGCATATGCTGCGCCACTCGTTTGCCTCGCACCTGCTGCAATCATCCGGCGATCTGCGCGCGGTACAGGAGCTGCTCGGCCACGCCAATCTGTCGACCACCCAGATCTACACCAGCCTCGACTACCAGCATCTGGCCAGCGTCTATGACGCCGCCCATCCGCGCGCGCACAAGAAACCGAAAACCGATTCAGGCCGATAAGCCGCCCTGCTCCGCACGCTCGATCAACCGCGTCAGTGCGCGCCGGACGGTTTCCTGCCGCACCTCGGTCCGGTCTCCGGCAAAATGGCACACGAAGGCCTCATCACCATCCGGCCCGCTGACCGCAAACCAGACCGTTCCGACCGGCTTGTCAGCAGAACCACCCGTCGGACCGGCAATCCCCGACACCGCCACCGACCACTCAGCCCCGGACGCACGGCGGGCACCGGCCGCCATCTCTCGCACCGTGCGTTCACTGACGGCACCGACACGGGCAAGCGTGGCGGCCGTCACGCCAAGCAAGGACTGCTTGGCGGCATTGCTATACGTGACAAAGCCATACCCGAACCAGTCTGAAGACCCCGCCACCTCGGTCAAGGCCCCGCTGATCAGGCCGCCGGTGCAGGACTCTGCGGTGGCGACCTGCTCGCCGCGCGCCAGCAGCACGGCACCCAGGCGGGCCGACAGCGTGGCGATTTCTTGTTGCATGGACATATTCGCTCCTCGTTTACCGCATCGCCGCACTTACATCAGCACGCCGTTGCCATCCGGCATTTTGTCCGGCAACGGTGGCTCTTCGAGCAGTTCGCGCAGATTACTCTCGATTGCATTGCTCAGGGCTTCGAGAGGCAGATCGTTCGGCTCCATGTCGAACGGGTTTTCGATCTGGCCGCCGAGCGCATCGAGACAGAAAAAGGTATAGGCAACGATGGCGACAACCAGCGGCGTCAGCAAGCCGACGGTATCGATCAGACCGAACGGCAGCAGAAAACAATACAGGTGGACGGTGCGATGCAACAACAGGATATAGGCATAGGGAATTGGCGTAAAAAGAATCCGTTCACACCCACCCAACACATAAGACAGCCGGGTAATCTGCTGGTCGATATTGCACAGCAACACCGGAGGCAATGCCCGCTGCCGGTGACATAAGGCTGAATAATGCATGCCGAGAATGCGCAGCATCACGTTCGGGCGATTATGGCTCTGCAGCACCTGCGTTTTCTCGTTGGCGCTGAGCAAGGCGTCGATATCGTCGCCCGGATCGGTACCGCGCAGATGATGGCGCAGGATGTAGGCGAAAGCCGCCAGTTTCTGAATCAGCGCGCGCTGCTGCTCGCGCGGCACATCATGCGGCAAAGACAGGGTCTGTCGGCCAAGATTGCGCGAAACGATCAGCAACTCGCCCCACAGCCGTCGGCCCTCCCAGAAACGGTCGTAGCTGATGCGGTTGCGGAAGCCGAGAAAAATCGCCAGCGTCAGGCCGATGAGCGAGAACGGGATCACCGTCAGGGTGACCTTGAAGTGGTAAAGATGACCATGCGTCCAGGTCACCATCATGGCAATCAGCACGGTAAACAATATCGGCCGCCATACTTCGGCCACGATGGAGCCCTGGCGGGAAAACAGCAAAGAAATAATCGACGGGGACTGCGGACGAACAATCATTGAAAAAACCAAAAACGTGAAAAGTAGACCGCCCGCGCACGGTGCATGCCCGGACCGCAAGCGGCCGGAGGCACGGGACGAAGGCGGGATGAAACGCCGCGCAGCGGGACGCACCCGGTCGCGGCGCAAGGATCAGCACTACCGGTGACGGGACTTGAAGTGTTCGATCAAACCGCGAGTGGAACAATCGTGCTGCACATCGGCAACTTCGCCGGAGCGCAACTGCGGCAAAATCACCTGCGCCAGCTGCTTGCCGTACTCGACCCCCCACTGATCGAAGGAATTGACCCCCCAGATCACCCCCTGCACGAACACCTTGTGCTCATACATGGCAAGCAACATACCGAGCGAGTACGGAGTAATGCTATCCAGAGCGATCGTATTGGAAGGCTGGTTGCCGGGGAACAGCTTCTGCGGCAGCAGCATGTCGAGCGTATCGCCGGGCAATCCGGCCAGCTCGGCAAACACCTCGCTCTCCGTCTTGCCGTGCATCAGCGCCTGCGTCTGCGCCAGGCAATTGGCGACCAACACATGATGCTGACCGTCGACATCGTAGTGACTGTTGAGCGGCAAGATGAAATCGCACGGCACGAGGCGGGTCCCCTGGTGCAGCAACTGGAAGAAAGCATGCTGGCTGTTGACCCCCTCTTCGCCCCAGATGACCGGACCTGTATCGAAATCGAGCCACTCGCCGTAACGGCCGACACGCTTGCCGTTCGACTCCATGTCCATCTGCTGGATATGGGCAGGAAGGCGTCGCAGACCGTGGTCGTACGGCATGATGGCGTGGGTGTGCGCCCGGTAGAAGGTGTTGTACCAGACACCGAGCAAGGCGAGCACGACCGGGATGTTGCGTACGAAGGGGGCGCTGAAGAAATGCCGGTCCATCGCGTTGGCGCCGGCGAGGAAAGCCTGGAAATGCTCGAATCCGACTGCCAGCATCACCGGCAGACCGATCGCCGACCAGACCGAGAACCGCCCGCCGACCCAGTCCCAGAATTCGAACATATGCGCAGGATCGATACCGAAATCGCTCACTGCGCGCGCATTGCACGATACCGCGACGAAATGTTGCGCAACGGCGGCCTCGCCGCACGCGGCGACAAACCAGCGTCGCGCCGCCTGCGCGTTAAGCAGGGTCTCCGGGGTCGTGAACGATTTCGAGGCGACGATGAACAGCGTGGTGCGCGGATCGAGCCGCTCCAGCGTGCGGGCGATATGCTGCCCGTCGACATTGGAGACGAAATGCACGTTGAGCGCGCTGCTGGCAAACGGCGCCAGCGCCTCGGTCACCACCAGCGGGCCGAGATCGGAGCCGCCGATGCCGAGGTTCACGACATCGGTGATGCGCTCACCGCCGCAGCCGGTCCATTCGCCGCTGCGCACCCGTTCGGAAAACGTCCGCATGCGCGCGAGCACCGCCTGCACCTGCGGCACGACATCGACGCCGTCGAGCAGCAGCGGTTCGCCGGCGGGCAGACGCAGCGCGGTATGCAGCACCGCACGGTTTTCGCTGACATTGATGCGCTCCCCGGACTGCATGCGTACCATCCAGCGCGCGAGATCGGCCTCGTGCGCCAGGTCGACCAGCAATTCGAGCGTGCGCTCGGTGATGCGGTTCTTGGAAAAATCCAGCAGCAGCCCGTCGAGCTCGATCGAAAACCGCTCGAAGCGATGCGGATCGGTCTCGAACAGCTGGCGCATATGCATGTGGCGCGTGGCGCGCTGATGCTGATGCAGCTTCGCCCAGGCCGAAGATGCATTGATGTCGTTGTTTCGGAGAACGGACATGAAATCCCTTGTATCGACGACCGCCCGGTCAGAGCCGGAGGAAGTTTTCGCGGTAGTAGCGCAACTCTTCAATCGATTCGAGGATGTCCGCCAGCGCCTCGTGCCGGCCCTTCTTCACCACGCCGCGGGCGATCTCCGGCTTCCAGCGCTTGCATAGCTCCTTGAGCGTCGATACATCAAGGTTGCGGTAATGGAAATGCCGTTCGAGCGCCGGCATCCAGCGCGCCATGAAGCGCCGGTCCTGGCAGATCGAGTTGCCGCACATGGGCGACGCGCGCACCGGCACATACTGCTGCAGGAATGCGAGCATCTGCGCTTCTGCCGCCGCTTCGTCCAGCGTCGAGGCGCGCACGCGCTCGATCAGGCCGGTACGGCCATGGGTGGATTTGTTCCAGTCGTCCATCGCGTCGAGCACGCTGTCGGGCTGATGGACCACCAGCACCGGGGACTCGGCAACGATATTGAGTTGGCTGTCGGTGACGACCACCGCCAGCTCGATGATCCGGTCGGTATCCGGATTCAGGCCCGTCATTTCCATGTCGAGCCAGATGAGGTTGTTCTGATCTTGTGCCATACTTATCGGTCTTTAGCGTATTACGTTCATTTTCCGTCATTGCCGGTCATACGGCAAACCCAGCAAAAAAGATTATCCGATGGCTGACGCGTTCTCCAAGCTCTTTATCGCCGTGCTGGCCCTCTCCTTCGGCCTGCGCGCCTGGCTCGCCACCCGTCATTTGCGCCACATCCGCACGCATCGCGATGCGGTGCCGGAAGCATTTGCCGCCGACATGCCGCTCGACGTCCATCAGACTGCGGCCGATTATACCTGCGCCAAGGTCCGCCTTGCCGTGATCTCCGGCGCGATCGACCTGTGCATCACGCTGCTGCTGACCCTGGGCGGCGGCCTCGACCTGATCTGGCGCCTTGCGGGGCGACTGAGCGACGCCTCCATCATCCACGGCACGGTTTTTGTCGCCGCGACCCTGCTCGTCACCAGCCTCGTGTCGCTGCCGGCCTCGCTCTACGCCACCTTCGGCATTGAAGCGCGTTATGGCTTCAACAAGATGACATGGGCGCTCTGGCTGCGCGACGGCATCAAGAGCCTGCTGCTCGGCGCGATCATCGGTCTGCCGCTGTTGGCGCTCATTCTGTGGCTGATGCAGATCTCCGGGCCGTTGTGGTGGCTGTGGGTATGGTGCGTCTGGTCCGCATTCAGCATGCTGATGGTTGTCATCTACCCGACGCTGATCGCCCCGCTGTTCAACCGTTTCGTCCCGCTCGAGGACGGTGCGCTCAAAGCGCGCATCGAGGCACTGCTCACCCGGACCGGCTTTCGCAGCCAGGGCGTGTTCGTCATGGATGGCTCGACGCGTTCGAATCACGGCAACGCCTATTTCACCGGCTTCGGCGCCGCCAAGCGCATCGTGTTCTTCGATACGCTGATCGGCCGCCTCACGCCGGAAGAGATTGAAGCCGTACTGGCCCACGAGCTCGGCCACTTCCGCCTGAAACACGTCGCCCGGCGCATCGTGCTGACCTTTGCACTGTCGTTCTTGGGCTTGTTCGTGCTCGGCGCACTCGCCGGCGCGCCCTGGTTCTACCTCGGGCTCGGCATGCACAGCAGCGGCGCGGCACAGGCGCTGATCCTGTTCGTACTCGCAGCCCCCGCTTTCACCTTTCCGCTCACACCGCTGATGAGCAGCATGTCGCGCCGCCATGAATTCGAGGCCGATGCGTTTGCCGCGCGCGAAACCGATGCCGAGGCGCTGATTGCGGCACTGGTCAAGCTCTATCGCGACAACGCCTCCACCCTCACGCCCGACCCGCTGCATTCGGCTTTTTACGATTCGCACCCGCCCGCAGCGCTGCGCATCGCCCATCTGAAGGGGTTGTCATCATGCCGCTAGCCGCCCTGCACTGCTCGTCCGAACATGCCAGCCACCGTCTCGACGACGAGCAGATCGCCGCCAGGCTCGCCGAACTGCCCGGCTGGCAGGTGCAGGACCGCGCACTCGTCAGCAATTTCGGCTTTGCCGACTATTACGAAACCATCGCCTTCGTCAATGCGCTCGCCTGGATCGCCCACGGCGAGAACCACCATCCCGACCTGTCGGTGCACTACAACCGCGTACAGGTCGAGTGGAGCACGCACGACGCGGGCGGACTCACGCTCAACGACTTCATCTGCGCCGCGAAATGCCAGGCGCTCGCAAACGGACCCGCATGACCCAGACTCTGACCGGCCAGATCATCCGCAGCCATGGCCGACGCTTCGTCGTCGAAGCCGGCGACCAGACCTTCGACTGTACGACACGCGGCAAGCGTGTCGACTACGTCTGTGGCGACCGGGTGCACATCCTGGTGCAAAACCGCGAACAGGCGGTCATCGAAGGCATCGAACCGCGCCAGAGCCTGCTCTACCGCCGGGACGAATGGCGCACCAAGATCATCGCCGCCAACGTCAGTCGCATCCTGTTCGTCACCGCGGCGGTGCCGACGCCGAGCGAGGACCTGCTCAACCGCTGCCTGATCGCCGCCGAGGCCGCCGATATCGACCCCGTCATCGTGGTGAACAAGACAGACCTGACAGAAAGTACAGCTTACCTGCAGGCACTCGAGGTCTACCGGGCGCTCGGCTATCGCATCGTCGCCCTGTCCGCACGGACCGACGCCGATGCGCTGCGACCGCTGCTGAGCGGCCATACGAGCGTAATGGTCGGCCAGTCAGGCATGGGCAAATCGACCCTTACCAACGCGCTGCTGCCAGACGCCCAGGCACGCACGGCGGAAATTTCCACCGCGCTCGATTCCGGCCGTCACACCACCACGCACGCAACACTCTATCATCTTGATGCAGAAAGCATTTTGATCGACTCACCCGGCCTGCAGGAGTTCGGCCTCAAGCACCTTGAGCCGAGCAATCTGATCCGATATTTCCCTGAGATGAGACCGCTCATCGGACAATGCAAATTTCATAACTGTACCCATCGCGCCGAACCGGGCTGTGCGATCAAGCAGGCCGCCGAAGACGGTCGCATCCGCCCCTATCGACTAGCGCTGCTGCAGCGTCTTACCACCGAATTGTTATAGCTTTTTTACGATTTATTTAGACACTTCCGTCCATTTACAATTCGTGGTCCTCACCCTATGCTGAAAAGCATAACAGTCGAATAACGGTTTCCATTTCCGCACATCGATATCATGAGGAGAACAACATGACCAAGCGCATTGCCCTGATAACTGGCGGCATGGGCGGCATCGGCACGGCCATTTGCAGGGCACTCGGTCAGGCTGGCCACGTCGTCATCACCACCTATTCCAAGCCGGGCAAGGAATCAGCCTGGCTTGCCGAAATGAAGGCCCAGGGCATCGAAGCACATGCCTATCAATGCGACGTCACCGACGCCGACATCTGCAGCCGCATGATCGAGCAGATCCACCAGGAAATCGGCCCGGTCGCCATTCTGGTCAACAACGCCGGCATCACCCGCGACGGCACATTCCGCAAGATGACCGCCGACGACTGGCACGCCGTGCTGCGCACCAATCTCGACTCGGTCTTCAACATGACCCGCCCGGTCATCGAAACCATGCTCGAGTGCAATTGGGGCCGGGTGATCAACATTTCGTCGATCAACGGTCAAAAGGGCCAGTTCGGCCAGACCAACTACTCGGCCGCCAAGGCCGGCATGCACGGTTTCTCCATGGCGCTGGCGCAGGAAGTCGCCCGCAAGGGCATTACCGTCAACACCATCTCGCCCGGGTACATTGCCACCGATATGGTGATGGCGATCCCGGAAGACGTGCGGGAGAAGATCGTCGCGCAGATCCCGGTCGGCCGCCTCGGCAAGCCGGAAGAAATCGCCGCGCTGGTCACCTTCCTCGCCTCCGACGTCGCCGGCTTCATCACCGGCTCCAATATCGCCATCAACGGCGGTCAGCACACCAAATAAGACCGCGCAGCCCCATAAAAAACGGCAAGCGCCCTGCTTGCCGTTTTTCTTTTGCCGCGCGGCGCCTCTGCGCCTACTCGCGTTCGCGCCGCCCCGGCGTCACCGCGTCGAGCACCCGCGCCACGCGCGAGCCGAGCCGCATCAACCGTTCGAGCGTCTGCGGTGACAACTTTTGCACATCGTCGAACCAGGTGGTCGTCAGGTCCAGCAGATCGTGCAACGCACGCAAGCGCGCCTGCGTCTGCCGCTCATCTTCGTCTGTCACATCCTGGCGCAGGCTTTCGCGCAAAAAGCGCAGCGTCGGCTCCACTTCCCGCCGCCGCTTTTCTTCCGCCAGCGTTCGCAACACCTCCCAGACATCGCCCGGCACGGCAAAATACTCGCGCCGATCGCCCATTTGCGGCGACTGGCTGATCAAATGCCAGCTTTCCAGTTCCTTGAGCCCGGCGCCGACACTTGAACGCGACAGGCCGAGCAAGGTCACGATCTGATCGGCATTGAGCGGTTTATGCTGCAGATAGAGCAAGGCGTAAATCTGCCCCACTGTGCGGCTCATGCCCCAGTGGCGGCCCATTTCGCCGAAATGTAAGATGAAACGCTCAGCCATTGGCGAGAGAGTGTCCATTTCCGGTTATTCCTGTTGTTCCGGTAAAAAATGGAAGTCATACCGACATAAACGCGCCATTTGCCAGTCAGACCCATGACGCACATTGTCAGATAACGTTATCATCTTAGCCCTTTAACATAAAGATTGACACCATGGCGGAATCCCTGATCACCAACGGCAGCAACGACAAGGACGAACAGTACCGTACCCTGCTGCCGCAAATCGAAGCGCTGCTGGCTGGCGAAGACGACCTGATCGCAGCCTGCGCCAATGTGACCGCCATGCTGAAACAGACCTTCGACTGGCTCTGGGTCGGCTTCTATTTCGTCAAGAACGGCCAATTGGTGCTCGGTCCGTTCCAGGGCCCGCTCGCCTGCACACGCATCCCCCGCGGCAAAGGCGTCTGCGGCACCGCCTGGCAGGAGGCCCGCACCCAACTGGTCGATGACGTCGATGCATTCCCCGGTCACATCGCCTGCTCGTCGCTGTCGCGCTCGGAAATCGTCATCCCGCTCTTCAATACCGCCGGAGACGTCACCGCCGTGCTCGATGTCGACAGCGAGCTGCTGGCGCATTTCGACCAGCGAGACGCCGAACACCTGGCCGCGCTCGGCCGGCTGCTCAGCCCGCTGCTGTAAAGACCCGAAACAAAACAGGCCGCATGCTGCGGCCTGTTTGCCCTCCACCGCCTACCGTTCAGCGATGCACGACAATGCGTTCGACCGCGCGCAATGCCGACACATCACGTCCACCGGCATAGCTGATCGACGACTGCAAATCTTCCATCAACTCCATCAGCAGCTTGCCCATGCTGCCCTTGTACTCGACCAGGATCTTCTTGCCCTCGACATTGACGTAGGCGCCCTTGTTGTACTGCGAGGCACTGCCGAAGTACTCCTTGTAATGCTTGCCGCTGATTTCCACGATATTGCCGGCCGATTCGTCATAGCCGGCAAACAGCGAACCCGCCATGACCATTGCGGCGCCACAGGCCAGCGCCTTGGCGACGTCGCCATGCTCGACCACGCCGCCGTCGGCAATCACCGGCACGTTGACCGCTGCCGCACAATCGAGCGTCGTCGACACCATCGGACGATGGAAGCCGGTCTTGTTCTTGGTGATGCACACCCGCCCGCCGGCAATGCCCGCCTTGATCGCATCGCAACCCCAGGCTTCGAGATCGCGCGCGGCCTCCGCGGTGGCGATGTTGCCGCCGATCAGGAACGACTCGGGAAACAGATCCTTGATGACCTTGATCATGCGCTCCGCCTTCACACACCAGGCATTGGCGACATCCATCGTGATGTAGTCGGGACGCAGGCCGGCCGCTTTCAGTTCGCGCAGCTGCTCGACCGTATCTTCGTTCACGCCGGCGCTAATCGAGGAAAACAGTCCCTTCTCGGCCATGTCGGCCACGAAGCGCACCACATCGACATTGAAACGATGCATGGTGTAGAACCAGCCTTGGCGGGCGAAATATTCGCACGTATCCGCATCCACGACACTCTTCATGTTGGAAGCGTAAACAGGCATGACAAAACGGCGTGTGCCGAGCTCCACCGAGGTGTCACACTCCTTGCGGCTGTCGACCACGGTCTTCTTCGGAACGAGATAAATATCGGCGTAATTCAGTTCAGTGTTCATCGCGTGCTCATCCAGAGTTCAAAAACAAAAATGCAGGGGCCCCAAACAAAAAGGGGACCGCGGCGGTCCCCTTGTTGCGACTTTCCCTGCGCTTCCGTCTTGCCGGTCACGCACGCAATTACGAAACGAATCTACGCCCGTGGCATTTTCACGTCAAGCATTTTATCTTCAAATAAAAACATTTCTTCCGGCCGTTGCACAAGTCCGACAGTTTCGTCTATTTGTCGCACCAGTCGGTGTCGCGACCTTCGTCCAGCCAGTCGACAATCGGCTGCCATGCTTCGCGATCCCGCGCGCTTTTCGATGCAGGCAGATCAAACAAACTCAAACCGCCCGCAGCGGCCTGCACATAGATTTGCGTATCCCGCAGCCAGCCGAGCACCGGAATGTCGTAACCACCAAGGAAATGTTCGAGTTCGCGCGCCGATCGCGTACGCGGGTCGACGCGCATGCCGATCACCCCGAGAAACACCTTGTTCTTGCGCACCGCCTTTTCGGCCAGAACCTGCTGAAAGAACTCCTCGGTCGCCCACATATCGAACGGCGAAGGCTGGATCGGCACCAGAATGCGGTCAACACGCGCCAGCAGCGCCGTCAGTTTCTTGCCGTGCAGCCCGGCGGCACTGTCGAGCACCATCACCTGCGTGCCGCGCGGCGGACGGGCAGGCTCGCCGGGCGAGACTTCCCAACCGCTGATGATCGGCAGGCCGTGCGCACGGCGTGACAGCCAGCCGAGCGACGACTGCTGGCGATCGACATCGCCCAGCATGACTTGCTGCCCTGCGCTGGCATAGTAACCGGCCAGATTGGTCGACAGCGTGGACTTCCCGCTACCCCCCTTTGGATTAGCCACCAGAATCGAATACACCATCACTCCCCCCCTTGCCAAAGACTATACCAGATGGCAACGCCAATCTGATTTAGCATTAAGACGTCATGGTCGTACAGCATGATCAAAGATTCCGCAGCGCCACATTACGCCACAACATCAACCTGCCGGAAACCACCCTGGCAACTATGCTTAAAGAGCAAATCGCCCCTCTTTTCGCGAGGAGAACATGATGATTGCGCTGCTTGCCGGTATGATGCTGCTGGGGGCGTCCCTCGCCCTGGTCGTGACACACTTCTGGCTCGACGACGTGTGGGCCGAGCGGCTCGCCCGCGTACGGCCCGATCTCAACAGAGTCTAGGGGGACGCCGGAGTTTCAACGCCTGCCATTTCGAGCCCCACCCCATGACCACTGAAATCCTGCTGCACACTTCCGCCACCATCTGGTTGATCTGCGCGCTCATCGCACTGGCGTTCGAGTTCATCACCGGCACCCTTTACCTGCTGGTATTCTCCATCGCACTTGCAGGCGGCGGCCTGGCAGCACTGCAGGGGCAGTCGCCTGCAAGCCAATTCCTCGCCGCAAGCCTGTGCGGACTCATCGCATTTGCCGCCGTCACCGCCTGGAAACGGCGCGCGGCGAAGACGCCGCCGCCTATCGTCGACGGAGACATCGGCCAGACGGTCGACATCCTGCGCAAAACCGGCGCGCATACCGCTCGCGTGCACTTCCGCGGCACGGAATGGGACGCCCTGCTTCTCGATGACGGGCTCACCCCGGGCGGGCACGGTATTATCGTCGGCCGTGACGGCAACCAGCTGCACGTGTCATCAACCCGATAAAAGGAAAAAGACAATAATGGAATTCACCATTGCACTCTTCGTCGTGATCCTGCTATTCGTTCTGCAAGCGGTCAAGGTCGTTCCACAACAGCACGCCTACATACTCGAGCGCCTGGGCCGATTTCACGGCGTGCTGGCACCCGGCCTCAACATCATCATTCCGTTCATCGACCGCATCGCCTACCGACACAACCTGAAGGAAATCCCGCTCGACGTACCGAGCCAGATCTGCATCACGCGCGACAACACCCAGCTCAAGGTCGACGGCATCATCTACTTCCAGGTCACCGACCCGCAACGCGCCTCCTACGGCTCCAGCGACTACGTACTGGCGATTTCCCAACTGGCGCAGACCACCCTGCGTTCCGTCATCGGCAAGATGGAACTCGACAAAACCTTCGAAGAGCGGGACGAGATCAACAGCTCCATTGTCGCCGCGCTCGACGAGGCCGCCATCAGCTGGGGGGTCAAGGTGTTGCGCTACGAAATCAAGGACCTGGTGCCGCCACAGGAAATCCTGCATGCCATGCAGGCACAGATCACCGCCGAGCGCGGCAAGCGGGCCCGGATTGCCGAATCAGAAGGGCGCAAGATGGAGCAGATCAACCTGGCCACCGGCGCACGTGAAGCAGCCATCCAGGAATCCGAAGGTCGCCGTCAGGCGGCCATCAACCAGGCACAGGGCGAGGCAGAGGCAATGCGTCTGGTCGCCGAGGCCACCGCCGAAGCACTGACCCGCGTCGGCAGCGCCATCCAGAAGGACGGCGGCATGAATGCGGTCAATCTCAAGGTCGCCGAGCAGTACGTGGCGGCGTTCGGCCGCCTGGCCAAGGAAAGCAATACGGTCATCATGCCGGCCAATGTCGCGGACCTCGGCGGACTCATCGCCAGCGCGATGAGCGTGATCAAGCAACAGCAAGGACAGGGCTAACGGCCAAGGCAGCCGGCGAGCGCTTGAATTGCACGCCGGCTGCCCGCATAATCACCCGAACTATAGTTTCGGCTCTGCGCATGAAATTTCTATCCGACCTGTTTCCGGTGTTGCTGTTCTTCGGCGCGTACTCGCTCGGCCACAACATCTATCTCGCCACTTCCGTCGCCATTGCCGCCACCATTCTGCAACTCGCCTGGTCGTGGATCCGCCACCGCAAGGTCGATGCGATGCTGTGGGTCAGCTCGGCCCTGGTGGTCGTGCTGGGCGGTGCGACATTACTGTTCCACGACAAGCACTTCATCATGTGGAAGCCGACCGTGCTCTACTGGGTCATGGGCATTGCGCTGATCATCAGTGAACGCATGGGAAAGAATGGTCTGCGTGCCATCATGGGCAAACAGATCGAACTACCCGACGCGGTCTGGGGCCGCCTCAGCCAGGCATGGGCGGTCTTCTTCGCCTTCCTTGGCGGCCTCAACCTGTTCGTCGCCTACCGTTTCAGCGAAAACGCCTGGGTCAACTTCAAGATGTTTGGCGTTCTCGGACTGCTGATCGTATTCGCCATCGGCCAAAGCCTGGCGCTTTCGAAATACATCAAGGAGCCTTGATCATGCTCTACGCCATCGTGGCACGCGACAAACCAGACTCGCTACAACAACGGCTCGCCGTACGCCCGGCACACCTGGCAAGACTCGAGACGCTACAACAGCAAGGCCGGCTGATCGTTGCCGGCCCGTTTCCGGCCATCGACGCCAACGATCCGGGACCGGCCGGATTCACCGGCAGCCTGATCGTAGCCGAATTCGACTCGCTGCAAAGCGCGCGCGACTGGGCGGACGCAGACCCGTATGCGGCCGCCGGCGTCTACGCCGACGTGGAAGTCAAACCCTGGCGCCGGGTCTTCCCGGCATGAGCGACATCTTGCCGCTCCTCGAGGCGCGACTGGCGCCGCTCGAGCCGCTTGCGCTCACCCTCGGGGACGAAAGCCACCGCCACGCTGGCCATGCCGGCGCCCGTGCAGGCGGTGGGCATTACCGGCTGAGAATCGTCAGCCAAAAGTTCAGCGGCATCAGCCGCGTGGCCCGGCATCGCCTCGTCTACGAGGCACTGGGCGATCTCATGCAAACCCGGATTCATGCACTGGCGATCGAAGCGCTGGCGCCGGACGAATCCTGACACCAAACCTAAGGGGTTACTATGCAATACAAAAAGCTGGCCGGACTTCTGATCGCCGCATCCATCTGCCTGCCGTCGCTGGCACTGGCCGAATCCGTCGCCATGGTCAATGGTGTTTCCATCGACAAGCAGGACGTGGATCAGGCCGTCAATTTCATCATCAACAGCAGCAACGGCCAGACCCAGGACTCGCCGGCATTGCGTGAAGACGTGAAAAACCGCCTGATCAACCGCGAGCTCATTTTGCAGGAAGCCAAAAACCGTGGCCTCGACAAGACCCCGGAAGTACAGCGCCAGATCACCCAGGCGAGCCAGGACATCCTGCAGGATGCCTTGTTCGCCGACATCCTGAAGAAGCAGCCGATCGACGAAACCCGCATCAAGGCACGTTACGACGAAATCGCCGCCAAACTGAGCGGCACGCGCGAAGTGCATGCGCAGCAAATCACGCTCTCCAGCGAGGCCGATGCACTCAAGGTCATCGCCGACCTGAAGAAAGGCACCCGCTTCGATCAACTCGTCAAGACCCGCTCCATCGATCCGAGCGCCAAGGAAAACGGCGGCGACATGGGCTATGGCAACCTGAGCAATATGGCGCCGGCACTCGCTGACGCACTGAAGGGCATGAAGGCAGGCCAATATTCGCAAACGCCGTTCCACTCGAATATCGGCTGGCATGTCTTCAAGGTCCTGGATGTCCGCACTGCCAAGGTACCCGACTACGATCGCGTAAAACCGCAGATCGCACGTCAGTTGCAGGAAGAAGAAATCAGCCAAGCCGTGAACGATCTGCGCAGCAAGGCGAAGATCCAGTAACACAACAACAGGATAAGAAACCCTCATGAAGAAAACCCTGATTGCCGGCGCCATCGCTTGCGCCCTGCTGTCCGGCGCCGTGATGGCCGGCGACCTCGTCGTCAACGGCACGACAATCTCGCAAGCGCGCATCGACGCAGTATTGCAAACGATGACCGCCCAGGCGCAGGCCCAAGGCCAGCAAGTCGACCCGCGCCTGCCGGAAATGGTGCGCGAGCAAATGATCACCGCCGAGATCCTGCGTCAGGAAGCCATGCGCAAGGGCATCGACAAGCAGCCGGACGTCAAGGCCGAGCTGCAGAACGCCGAAGCAATGACGCTGGCGAACCACCTGATCAAGGAATTCGTCCGCACGTCGCCGATCAGCGAAAGTGATGCCCGCGCCGAATACGACAAACTGAAGGCGGCGACCCCGCCGAAGAAGACCTACCACGCGCAGCACATTCTGGTGAAAACCGAAGCAGAAGCGAACACCATCATCGCCTCACTGAAGAAGGGCAAACCTTTTGCCGCGCTCGCGAAGGAAAAGTCGATCGACCCGGGCAGCAAGGGCAATGGCGGCGATCTGGGCTGGAACGATGCATCGACCTTCGTCGGCCCGTTCGGCGATGCGCTGACGCATCTGGCCAAGGGCCAGATCACCAGCAAGCCGGTACAGACCCAGTATGGCTGGCACATCATCAAGCTCGACGACGTGCGTACCGAGGAATTCCCGCCGTTCGACAGCGTGCGCGCCCAGATCGAACAGCAAATGCAATCGCAACGCGTCGATCAGTACATCAACGACCTGAAGGCCAAGGCCAAGGTTCAGCAGTAAGAACCGTCCGCCTGCCACCGAAAACGCCGCGCCTGCCGCGGCGTTTTGTTTGCCCGTCGTTTACAGCGGTTCGTCGTCATCGTCACACCACGCCGGCGCACGTTTGGAAAGAAAGGCGGCCACGCCCTCGCGCTGCTCCTCGCTGCCGAGCACCTGCAAAAATGCCCGACGAGCGGCCGCCAGGTGCTCGCTCCAATCCTGTTCGAGGCAGCTGTCGATCAGCGCGCTCGCCAGCCGGACGGCCTGCGGCCCTTGCCGCGCCACCCGATCGGCCAGGCTGACCGCCATGATCTTGGCGAAGCCCGGCTCGACCACCTCTTCGATCAGGCCGATCTGCCTGGCGGTCGTCGCATCGACATTTTCGCCGCCGAGCACCATGCGCCGCGTCCAGGCGAGTCCGACCTTGTCCACCAACTGGCGGATACCGCCCGCTGCCGGCAGCAGGCCGACCCGCGCCTGCGGCATGCCGAGCATGGCGCCATGCTCGGCGACGATATAGTGACAAGACAGCGCGCACTCGAGCCCTGCACCAAGCGCATAACCATTGACCGCCGCGACGGTCACCCCGGGGAAGGTGCGCAACGCATCACCCGCGGCCACCAACGCATCGACAATGCGCGCACCCTCCTGCCGATCGCCATCCTGCAGGGTCACCAGCGAAGCGCCGGCGGAAAAGAACGCGTCGCCGGCGCCGGTCAGCACCACGGCGCTGACATCGCCGACCGCGCGCAAGTCGGCGAGACAAGAGACCAGCTCAAGCAGCGATTCCGTCGTGAGCAAATTGGCCGGCGACTGATTGAGCGTGATGATTGCACAGCGCCCAAGCCGCTCCACCGTCAGCGAAGATGTCATAGCGTCCCCCCTTGCGTCGTATATTTGTTTTCGCCTCACCCTGCGGCCCGGCAAAAATTGCAGCGCCGCTTGTTTTGTTTCTAGCCGTCACGCCGACAAATGCAACTTTTGTCCCAAGTCAAACCATGCCGGCAGAAAAAAATGCCAGCAGGATGCCCGACCCAAAACATGCTGATAAACTGCCTTTTTTTCTTGCGCGGATCGCCATGCCAGACTCCAGCCTGTTCGTGATCTTCATCGCCGGCCTGCTCGGCGGAGGCCATTGCATCGGCATGTGCGGTGGCATCGTGGCTGCGCTGACGCTCAATCTACCGACAGGTGGTCGCCGTTGGGCCTACGTGCTGGCCTACAATATCGGCCGACTGGCAAGCTATGTACTGATCGGCGCCGTGCTCGGCGCCGTCGCCGGCGCAGCCTCCTACTCGCTCCGCCCGCTGCAGATCGGCCTTTATCTGCTGGCCAATCTGCTCATCGTCGCCATGGGGCTCTATCTGGCGGGGCTGTCGGGTGCGATTGTCCTCATGGAACGACTGGGCATGCCGGTATGGAAGCGGATGCAACCGCTGGTGCGGCAGTTGCTGCCGGTGCGCAGCGCCGCACAGGCGCTGCTCGCCGGAGGGGTATGGGGATGGGTGCCCTGCGGGCTGGTCTACAGCGCGAGTCTGTCGGCCATGGCCAGCGGCAGCCTGGCACGCGGCGCGCTGGTGATGCTGTGTTTCGGTCTCGGCACGCTGCCCAATCTGCTGGCGCTGGGCGCATTTGCCGAAACGCTGCGCAGGCGGTTGCAAGACCGCAAGATCAGACTTGCCGCCGGGCTGCTGGTCGTCGCGATGGGGGCGATGCAACTCGCCCGCATCGGCCTGTCCTACCTGTCGGCCTGAGCGGCCGCGCGCCTACTTGAGAAAACGCAAGATGGTCGTCACGTTGTAGCGGAACATCTTCTCCCAGCTGTCAGCCGGACCGCCGGGCTCGGACAACGCATCCGAGTACAGCTTGCTGTCGACATTCACCTTCGCCTCGCTGGCGATTTGCTGCAGCAACTGCTGGTTGGTCATGTTCTCGAAAAACACTGCCTTGACCTTTTCCTGCCTGATCTGCCGGATCAATGCCGCCACACTGCGCGCAGACGCTTCGGCATCGGTGCTCACCCCCTGCGGGGCAAGGAAACGGATATGGTAGCGATTGCCCAGATACCCGAACGCGTCATGCGAGGTGACCACCTTGCGACGCGCCAGCGGCACGGCGGCGAACTGCGCGGCAGCCCAGCTGTCGAGCGCGGCCACCCGCTTCGAAAACGCTGCGGCACGGGACTGGTAGAACGCACGTCCGGCCGGATCGGCCTTGATCAGGCCAGCGCTGATATTGCGGATATACACCTGCAGCCGCTGTGGATCATGCCAGGCATGCGGATCGACTGCCTCTCCATCGCTGCCGGCAATCGTCGCCACACCGCTGGCCGCCACGACCGTCACACCGCGAAACGACGACGAACCCACCAGGCGATCGATCCAGCCTTCCATGCCCAGTCCGTTGGAAACGAATACCTGCGCCTGCGACAGCCGACGCACATCGAGCGGCGACGGCTGAAAGACGTGCGCATCCTGATTGGGCCCGACCAGCGACACCACCGTCACCCGCTCGCCGCCTATCTGGCGGGTCAGATCGGCCAGCACACTGAACGTGCTCACCACCCGCACCGCGGCCAGCGCCGACAGCGGCAGACACAGCAACAGCAGCGCAGACAACAATCGTTTCACGAACCAGACTCCTCTCATCAACTTTCCAGATGGCGCGCACGCACGAAGCGCGGCAGGATGCCGCCATGCGGGGCGAGAAACAGCGACAGCAGATAGGCAAGGCCGGCGAGCAGGATGATCGCAGGACCAGACGGCAGATCGTGGTAGAACGACAGCAGCAAGCCGCCCAGACCGGAAAAGAAAGCCAGCAAGATGGACACCAGCAACATGCCGCCCATCGAGCCCGACCACAAGCGCGCCGTGATCGAAGGCAGCATCATCAGCCCCACCGCCATCAGGGTGCCGATGGCCTGAAATCCGGCCACGAGATTGAGCACCACCAGGACCAGAAACAGAATGTGCCACACGCCGCCACGGCCGCCGACGGCACGCATGAACACCGGATCGAGACTTTCCAGCAACAACGGACGATAGATCAGCGCCAGGGTCAACAGCGACACCGTGGCCACCGATGCGACCAGCAGCAGCGCGGCATTGTCGACCGCCAGCACCGAGCCGAACAAGATATGCATCAGATCGACATTGCTGCCGTGCGTCGACACCAGCAACACCCCGAGCGACATCGACAACAGATAAAAGGCCGCAAAGCTCGCATCCTCGCGAATGGTGGTGAAACGGGTGGCGAGCCCGGCCAACAGCGCCACCAGCACGCCAGCGACGAAGCCGCCGAGACTCATCGCCGGCAACGACAGGCCGGCGAACATGAAACCGATCGCCGCGCCGGGCAGCACGGCATGGCTCATCGCATCGCCGACCAGGCTCATGCGGCGCATCACCAGAAACAGGCCGATCGGCCCGCTGCCGAGCGCCAGCGCGAAGCACCCCACCAGCGCACGGCGCATGAAGGCGAAATCGGTGAATGGCGACACCAGCAGCTCGTACAGATGCATCATCATGCAGCCGCCTCCCCGCTCGCCTTGCAGACCGGGGCACGATCGTGCCAATGCTGCGCCACCTCGCTGGCACGGCGCAGATTGGCGTCGACCAGCACCTCGCCGGTCGCCCCCCAGGCAACCACCTCGCGCGCCATCAGCAGGGTATAGGGAAACCATGCGCGCACCTGCTCGTAATCGTGCAGCACCGCGATCACCGTGCGCTGCTCGGCACGCCAGTCGCGCACCAGCTCGAGCAAGTCGAAGGTGGTACGCGCATCGACGGCGTTGAACGGCTCGTCGAGCAAAATCACCCGCGCGTCCTGCACCAGAATGCGGGCGAACAGCACCCGCTGAAACTGACCGTTGGACAACGCTGAAATCGGCCGGTCGGCAAAATCCTCCAGCCCGACGCGCGCCAGCGCCGCCAGCACCCGCGCCCGGCCGTTGCGGTCGACGCGGCCGAAGAGCCCGGTATGGTGCCAGAGGCCGGTGGCGACCAGATCGCGCACCGATACCGGCAGACTGCGGTCGATCTCGGCCTGCTGCGGCAGATAGGCAATGTCGCACCGGCGGCAACCGCCCAGGTCCACATGACCGGAATCGGCCTTGAGCATGCCGATCATGGCCTTGAGCAAGGTGCTCTTTCCGGCGCCGTTCGGCCCGAAAATCGCCGTCGGCGCGCCGTTGACAAAGCGTCCGCTCAAATGATGAATGGCCGGATGGCGCTGGTAAGACACCGTCAGATTGTGCAGGGCAATCGTCATGCGCCGCCTTCCAGCGCCCAGACCACCAGCGCCCACAATGCGGCAACAAAAACGGCGGCGCACAGCAATCGCTGCCAGGCCGCCATCGACAGCAGCGACCGGCGGTCGCGTGCGGATTCGGTCAAATTCATTGCTTATTCCATGCAGGCGCGCAAGGCGCTTTCGACATCCGCCACATCGATGGCCGGTGCAATCAGTTCAAAACGGTTGTCGCGTCGCCAGGCGACCTGGGCCGCCCCCCACTGGCCGTCGACCCAATTGAGCCAGACCCAGTCGTCGAGCACGCGGAATACCCCCTTGGCGCGGACCAGGCCCGGCACGCGCTGCGGCAACGCATCGAAAAAAGCGCTCAGCCGGTGGCCGTCGAAAGCGCAGTCGGGCGCAAAGGTCCAGCCATGCGACATCCAGTCGGACGGCGTTTCGCGCAAGAGGCGCGGCCGGTAACTGCTGCGCCGTTCCGTCTGGGCAAGCGTCAGCCACTGCCAGTCGAGCGCGCCGTCGCGCACCTCGGCCACCAGCGCCTTGGGGGGATAGAGGGACTGCGCCTGCTGGCGGAACGCATCCATGGTCGGCACATCGGCCAGATCGATCTTGTTGGCCACCAGCACATCGGCCAGTGTGATCTGGTCGCGATACATCGGCTGACGGGTATAGTTCGGATCGATGAATTGCCGCGGATCGACCAGCGTCAACACCGCGCCGACCTCCAGGGCCTCAGACAACGGCGCCTGGCGCAGTTCGTCGACGACACCGGCAGCATGGGCCAGCCCGCTCGCTTCGATCAACAGCCGGTCCGGCTTGGCGCGGCGCAGCAGATTGGCCACCGTGGCAGTCATCTGCGGACCGGCCACACAACACAGGCAGCCGCCGGCAATTTCCGCCATCGGCACCTCGCCGTCGGACAACACCGCACCATCGATGCCGACTTCGCCGAACTCGTTGACGATCAGCGCCCAGCGCTCGCTGTCGGGACGGTGGGCGATCAGGTGGCGCAACGCCGTGGTCTTGCCAACACCGAGAAAACCGGTGAAAAGATTGACGACGGTTTTTTTCATTGCAGGCACCGCTGGCAGGTGCCGGTCAGCACCAGACTTTGCTCCGCCGGGGTGAAACCGGCAGCGGTCGCGCGCGCGATCAGCGGCGCGAGGCTGTCGCCGGCATCCATTTCGCTGACCATGCCGCAAGCGCTGCACACCAGGAACAGCGACTCGTGATGACCACCGAAATGATCACAGACCACAAAGCCGTTCAGAGCCTCGACCCGGTGCAACAAGCCCTGCTCGACCAGAAATTCGAGCGCCCGGTATACTGTGGGCGGCGCCGCCGCACCGCGCTCTTTCTGCAGATCGGCCAGCACCTGGTAAGCCTTCACCACGCCGGCATGACGCAACACAAGCTCCAGCACCTGACGACGCAGCGCCGTAAGCTTGCACCCGCGCGCCAGGCAATATTGCTCAGCCTGTGCGACAAACGCCTGATGATCCATGACCGACCCCGCGAAAAGCAGATTTGAATTGTTATATCATAACACAAATTTTTCACAAGTATTAACAGCGACGCTGACAAGCGTTACATTCCATTGTGATAAAATTTTTCCGTACCCGTGCCTCTGGCGCGGTTTTTCATTGTCACTCTTACAGATCGACTGCCATGAAAAGACTGTTACTTCCCGCACTGATCGCCGTTCTCGCCCTACCCGCGTTCGCCACGCCAGGCGGCGCCGAACGCCAACAGGCGTTCAAGAACGTTCTGCGCCAATTCGAGCCGATGGGCGTGGTTCTGCGCGGCTTTGCGCCGTACAGGAAGGCTGACTTCATCCAACACGCCGATGCGTTGAAAATTGCCGCCGCACAGCCGTTCACGCTGTTCGTGCCCAACAGCATCGATGCCAAGAGCCGTGCCAAACCGGAAATCTGGAGCCAGTCGGCGAAATTCGCCCAGGCGAAAAACAACTTCCTCAAAGCGGTCGACAATCTCGACCAGACCGCGCACAACGGCAACCTCGACAGCATTCGCAAGAGCTACGATCTGGTCTCGCAAAGCTGTAAATCCTGTCACGACAGCTTCCGCGGCCCGAAAGTCTGAGCGCGCGCAAGCATGAAAAAAGGCAAGCCATCCTGGCTTGCCTTTTTTGCGACCACGGCAGGAGCGCTAAGCGCCGAAGCCCAGCACAACGCCTATCACCACAGCCACGGCCAGCGCAAGACTCGCGATTGCAGCGCCGAGCGGCGCAAAGCGCAACGGCTCGACATCGGCATCGAACTGCTTGCGGCCAGTCACCATCGCCCGCACCAGATTCTGTTTCTTGAACACCCGGTGCGCCGCCACGGCCAGAACATGCACCCCCACCAGCAACAGAATCAGATTGAAGGTCAGCTTATGCACCGCAGTGATCGATTCTGACAGCGAGTCGGACACCAGATGCGCCAACGGGCCGTTGTACAGATAGCTGTCCACATCGGACGACAACAACCCGGTCGACACCTGCAGCAACAGCACCACGATCAGTGCCAGCACCATCAATCCGCCCAGCGGGTTGTGGCCGGGCTGCGCCGTTTCCGGCAACTGTCCCGACAGATAGCGGCGAATCACCGCGGGGCTCTTGATAAAATCGCCGAACCGCGCGGTCTGGCTGCCGACAAAGCCCCACAACACCCGGAACAGCAACAGCACCGCAATGGCTTCGCCGCACAGGATATGGATGCGCAACCAATCACCGCCGACCTCCCCGCTCAGCCACATGGCGGCGACCAGGCCGACCAGCGCCCAATGGAAAAGCCGGGTCGGCACATCCCAGACTGCCACGACATACTTCATCACTTTAATGTTCTCCACGAAATCTTGACCAGCCGCCCCGGATGACTGCTGGCGAGCCAGTAAATCACAGCTAGATTACCCCAATCTTATGCCGAATGGTTTAACTACGGACGCGAAGGAAAAAGCTGCTAACAAAACACTGGAAATTTGACCAGAAAAGGTCCAGAAATAGAGGAGGGTCAATGGGGTCATCATGTCAACCATCACGCAAACCGTTCAACTGCAACTGGCCAACGATAGCTGGGCCAATGGCGGCACGCTGCCTTCGCTCGTCACGCCAGGCAGCAACACGGCACTGGCGGCCGAATCGGCACAGTTGTCTGCGGAGGCAAGCGCCGTGGTTGCGCTCAGTGGTGGCAGCAGCACATTGCCGGCGGACACCTACAACGCCGCCGGCCTGCTTGACAGCATCACGGCCGCGGGCACCCTGCAGGGCAGCCTACTGAGCGCAGGCAACGGCGCCGACGCAGCCTCGGTCGCCGGCGACAGCGAAGCGCAGCAAATCGTCAGCGACACGCTCGGCGGCACTTCCGGCGGCAATGGCACCCAGGACCTGCTGTCGGCCACCCTCGGCGGCAACGCCGCCTCGACGGCCTCGCTCGACAACACCTGGACCACGGTCCTCAAGCAAAACCCGTCGCTCGCCGGCGATGCCGCCGACAACATCGTCAACGGCCAGATCGTCAACACCATTGCCTGAGCACTCGCCAGGGCGTATCGCCGCGACGAGCTTGATTTCGACCTCGCGCGCGCCATAATGACAAACGAAACACGAACACTATTTTATTTGCATAACGAATAGAACCCACACCGGGCAAAAGCCGAGGGGCACCATGCACCAAGCCATGATATTGCTGGTCGAAGACAGTGCAAGCACGCGCCAGACAATGACCCTGCTGCTGGATAAGATGAACTACGGCTGCATCGCCGTCGACAGCGGACAGACCGCACTCGAGTACTGCGCGCGCCAGCGTCCCGACCTGATCCTGATGGACGTCGCCATGCCGGACATGGATGGTCACGAAACCACCCGCAGACTCCGCGCCGCCCTCGGCGACGACTGGTTGCCGATCATCTTTCTGACCGGAATGACCTCCAACGACGACATGCTGCAGGCGCTGCAGGCCGGCGGCGACGACTTCCTGACCAAACCGGTGCGCTACGAGCTGCTGCAGGCCAAGATCCAGGTATTCCTGCGCATTGCCAGCATGCAACGCCAGATCACCCACGATGCGGTCTGCCTCGCCCGCTACTACGAAGAAAACGAATTCGAACACACGCTGGCGCTGGAGCTGATCCAGCGCCTGACCTACCGATCTTTCGTCGGCCAGCGCCATATCTGGCACCACCTCAATCCGGCCGGCGTATTCAATGGCGACATCATCTGCCGCAGCACCTCCGCCCCCGGCATCGAGCATTTCATGCTGTCAGACTGCACAGGACACGGTTTGACCGCCGCGATCAGCGCCTTGCCGGTCATCGACGGCTTCTACGAGCTGGTGAAGCAATACCTGTCGACCAGCCTGATCGCGAGCGGCATCAACAAGAAGCTGCACTCCCTGCTGCCCACCGGCCGTTTCGTCGCCGCCGTGCTCTGTTCGGTCGACTATCGCAATCAGACCCTGTCGGTCTGGAACGGCGGCATACCCTGCGCCCTGCTCTTCGGCGCCGATGGCCATCTCAAACAAGTCTTCAAATCCACCCAGCCGCCGCTCGGCATTCTCGACGAAGACACGTTCGGTTCGATGCCTGGCCAGTGCAAATGGGATGACGGCGACATGGTGGTTCTGGCCTCGGACGGCATCACCGAAGCCGCCAACGACATTGGCCACCAGTTCGGGCTCGAAGGCGTATCGCGCGCAGTGCAACAAAGCGGGGCGGCACTACCCGGCGAACGCATTCTCGCCGCGCTGGCCCAGCACCTGAGCGGCATCGAAGCCAAGGACGACGTTTCGCTGCTGGTCGTGCAACTCAGCGCCGCCAGCGACTGAACTCAAGGCTCGACAACCGACAGCGGCACCCCTTTGGCGCCGGCATAAAACACCAGCAGCACCACCGGCTCGTCACCTGCAACGCCGCGGTGCACCGTATCGACGGTTTCCGCCAGCGCATCCCCGGCATGAAGCACCTTGGTTTGATGCGTGTCGCGGGTCTCCACCGTCAGCGTGCCGGATTGCACATAGGCGACATTCGGGGCGGGATGACGATGCCAGGGCAACACGGCATGGGCGGGGATGGTAATCCGCAGCAAGGTCACCGCCGGCTGACCGGCCGGATAGTGCGCATACGGCGCCCCGGTCCACGCATGGTCTGTCTGTAGCAAAACCTCGCTGGATACAGCCGGCGCAACGGTAGCGGCCGACACGAACGGAGACAGCAGCAAAGAGCTCGCAATGAGCAGCTTGAATGTTTTCATGGGAGACCCTGAAGAAAAATGACGTGCACGATTGTGCCGCCATGCCATGTACATGACTATCGCAATACGCTCATCACCCCAGAGAATTCTGCCACAATGGGTTTGCCATTCAGTAACGGGACCGGCAATGACAAAACTGCTGCAATTTCCCTACTCCCACTTTTGCGAAAAAGCGCGCTGGGCCCTCGACTACAAACACCAGCCCTACACGGTGCAAAACCTTCTGCCGATCTGCCACCTGTTCACCGCACGTCGTCTCGCGCCGCACCGGCAACTGCCGATTTTGCTGATCGGCGATGCCGTCATCCAGGGTTCCGACCGCATCATCGACTGGCTGGATACGCACATCGCCGCCTACCCGCTCACCCCCGCCGATCAGGCGCTCGCACGCCAGGCGCGGGAATGGGAGCAATTCGCCGCCCAGGAAATCGGCATCCAGCTGCGTCGCTGGTTTTATGCCCACATACTCGGCGACCGGCGCCGGCTGCTGCACTTCCTGAGTCAAGACGCCACTCCGGCACAACGCCTCGCCCTGCGCTGCGGGATGCCGCTGCTGCGCGTTGCCATGCGCAAGGCAATGGCCATCACACCGCACAACACGCAAAAATCCGCAGACCGGCTCTGTCGCGCACTCGACCGGCTGGATGCAGCCATCGCCGGCAGCTTCTATCTCACCGGCGACGCTTTCAGTCGCGCCGACCTGTCGACAGCGGCCTTGCTCTCGCCGCTGGTAGCGATAGGCAGCAGCGACGAAGAGCTGACCGAACGCCTGCCGGCCGCGGTCTACGCCTGGCGCGCACGCGAAGCCGATCGCCCCGCCTTCCGCTGGGTGCGCGAACAATACCGCCTGCATCGGCGGCCATCCCCCGAAGAGGACGCCCCGCCGACAGATCTGACAGACTGGTGAGCGGTGGCTTCGCTCACCACCAGGCTTCCAACTGCGCGCCGAAGGTATTGGCCGAAGTGCGTCCATTGGCGCCAAACGTGCTGGAATTAGCCTGTGCAGCGGCGCCATTCCAGTCGAAGCGGCTGGCATACACACGAATTTCCGGGCGCGTCCAGAACCCGCTATCAGGTGAGATCGCCACGGCCACGGTGGCTTTGTTCAAATGCTGCATGGGTTGATTCTCGACGGCTCTGGCGGTTGCGGCGGCCTCGACCAACAATTTGACATGAGACGAAAGCCCCCACGACACTCTGCCGCCGAGCGAATAATCGCGCCAACCCGAGGCATTGTCCGGAGCAACCGTCTGATACCCGACCAGAGCCTGCCCGCCGAAACGCCCTTTCTGCCAATTGATGACTTCGGCGACCCGCATTTGCCGGGCACCGGCTTGCGGTGCGCCACCGATGTCCAGGTTATAAAATTCGCCAGTCAATGCCGCATGCCCGGTCGACATCTGGACAAACAACGAATTATCCAGCCCATCGGTCAGGAAGTTCTTCTGCTTGTGCAGCAATCCGACCGCTGCGCCAGGCTTGCCGAGCGCGAAATCGCCCTGCACGAGTCCGGCGCTCAGCGTCACACTACCGCCGGGATTGGTCGCGATATCGGTAAGCTGGAGATTGATGCGCCGGGCATTGTTGAGCACCGTATTGTGGTTATCGTTATTGCCGGAGGTATACAGCGCCAGATTCAGCTTGGCGCCGCCCCCCATATCGAGTCCGTCGATACCGGCGCCATAGTTATCGCCATCCTGCATCAACCAGTTATCAACGATATGAATATCCTGAATACGGTGATAACGTTGCCCAGCCCAAAAACTGACACCGGGGGCAAATGAAAACCCGCTGACGCTGCCGTATATCTGCTTGGTGCTTTCGACGCCGTTATACCAGGACGGCATGACGTACAGCCCCCACTTCATGCCGTCACCGAGATCGAATTGTTTGCCCACGCCAAATTCGAGATAGGTATCGCCTTCATTGCCGAGTCGGAAGTGCTGCAGATCGCCGCCAAGCTGATATTGCTGCCCCGGATTGTTCCCCGAACTACCGTAAAAGCCACCGCGCAAATAACCATCGAAAGATAGGCCAAGCGTATCGCTGACCTTTTTGGCCAGCTGACTGATCTGCGCTGTGGTGGCGGCCTCCGTTCCGGTCTCGGCATGGGCGGCAGCGCAGAGCGAAGAGGTGACCAATAGGCCTGCCGTGCCGCGAAGTAGCATTCGTGTCGTCATTGTCCTGCCCCCTGTGCGTTGTGGTACATGAACTCCCGGCGCATGGACAACACCGGCCCCTGCCGACCGGGCGAGCCGGTCAGCACAGAGCGAACAGCCGAAGGAAAAGTGCTAGCCGTATTCGGCCAGATAAATCAGAACTTCGAATGGGCGAAGCGTGATGCCGCCTGGTTCTGACCGTGCGTCGGGCCAGTTGGCATACAACAGCCGCCAGTGCCAGCCGAGCGGCAATGGCGCCAGATCAGCAGAAAAATCGTTGGACTGATGACGGAAATTGGCGATGACCAACAAGCGCGCAGAGGCGGTAGTGCGCAGATATGCCCAGATAGCCGGATGATCCGGGGTCAGGCAACGATAGTCTCCGTCGGTAAACACCGGGTATTGCTTGCGAAATGCGATCAGCTGCCGGTAGCAATGCAACACGCTGCCAGGATCCCGCATTGCCGTCTCGACGTTGATGTGATCTGCGTCGGCACTGCAGTCAATCCATGGCGCAGAAGAGGAGAAACCGCCGAACGCACCCCGCTTCCACTGCATCGGAGTACGGGCGTTATCGCGCGATTTCTGCTTGATCGCGGCCATGGCATCGGCAGGCATGACGCCGCCGGCCTGGAGCATATCCCAGGCATTGAGCGTTTCGACATCGCGGTAGCAGGCGATATCGTCAAAACGGGGATTGCCCATGGCGATCTCTTCGCCCTGATAGATGAAGGGGGTGCCGCGCAGGCCATGCAGCACGCAGGCCAGCATTTTTGCCGACGCCTGCCGATATTGACCGTCGTCGCCGAAACGGGACACGACACGGGGCTGGTCGTGATTGCACCAGAACAGGGCACTCCAGCCACCACCTGCCGCCATACCCTCCTGCCAATCGGACATGATCCGCTTGAGCCCGACGAAATCGAATGGTGCCGCCGTCCATTTTTCTCCTTGCGGATAATCGACTTTCAGATGGTGAAAACTGAAAGTCATCGTCAGCTCGCGCCGCAATGGATGTGTATAGGCAAGGCAATGTTCGATCGTCGTGGAGGACATTTCACCGACCGTCAACAACTCATGTCCGCTGAAGACTTCGCGATGCATCTCCTGAAGATAGGCATGGACGTGCGGCCCATCGGTATAAAACCTGCGACCGTCACCATCGTCGTCGGGAAAATCCGCGGGCTTGGAAATCAGGTTGATGACATCGAGACGGAATCCGGCCACGCCCTTGCCGACCCAGAAGCGCATCATGTCGTAGACCGCCTCGCGCACAAGGGGATTGTCCCAGTTCAAATCCGCCTGGCTCTTGTCGAACAGATGCAGATAGTACTGGCCACTCGCCTCATCGCGCTCCCAGGCCGAATGGCCGAATTTCGACTGCCAGCGATTGGGCGTGTCGCGCCAGAGGTAAAAATCGCGATACGGATTGTCCCGCCCCTGCTGCGCGGCCCGAAACCAGGGGTGTTCCGTCGAGGTGTGATTGACGACGATATCCAGAATGATGCCGATGCCGCGCAAGCGGGCGGCGCCGATCAATCGCTCGAGATCGTCGTTACTGCCGAATAACGGGTCGACGGTATAGTAATCGCTGATATCGTAACCATGATCCCGCTGCGGCGACTGGAAAAAAGGCGTCAACCACAGGTAATCCACCCCTAGCCACTGCAGGTAGTCGAGCTTTTCGATCACACCGGCGAGGTCTCCGGTCGCCTTGCCGGCATGGCTGTAAAAACTTTTGGTGTAAATCTGGTAAACCACCGACCGCTTGTGCTGTACGTCCATTCGACACCTCCTCCCCTTACACACCGGTCTGGGTCGCATCGAGCTGCGGCCGGAGCCGGCGGGCTGTAGCGAAGATCAAGAGCATGGGAACAAAGATCGCCAGCAGCATGCCAAGCAGAAACACCGGAACGGACGGTGCAGCAATGGAAAGGAAACCCGGCAATCCACCCACGCCGATAGACAGGGCACGGACATGGTTGAGCACGATGAACGAAGAGGCCAGGCTTGAGCCGGCCAGCGCCGCGTAGAAAGGCAGTTTGAACCGCAGATTCACCCCGAACATGGCGGGTTCGGTAATGCCGAAATAGGCCGACAGCGCCGAAGCGCTCGCCATGCTGCGCTCGATGCCGGCGCGACTGAGCAAGCCGGTCGCCAGTGCGGCACTGCCCTGGGCGATATTGGACAACGCGATCATCGGCCAGATGAATGTTCCGCCCAGTGTGGCGATCAATTGCAGATCCACGGCGATGAACATGTGGTGCATGCCCGTCACCACCAATGGCGCATACAGCAAACCGAACAACATGGCCCCCAGCAGCGGCGCCATATCGAACACATGCACCAGACCGGCCGTGATCATCATCCCCGCATGCCTGGCCAACGGCCCGATCACGGACAGGGCCAAAAAGCCAGTCACAACGATGGTGACAATCGGCACAACCAGCAACTGCACCGAGTTGTGCACCCGGGCACGCAGCCAGAGCTCAATCCGGCACATCACCCAGCAGGCCAGGAAAATCGGCAGAATCTGTCCCTGGTAGCCGACTTTTTCGATACGCATGACACCGAACAGATCGAAATACGGCAACGAGGCGCCACCAAGACCAGCCGCCGCCTTGCCGTAATTCCAGGCATTGAGCAGCTCCGGGTGCACGAGCAGCAGGCCGAGGACAATTCCCAATATTTCACTGCCGCCGAAACGCTTGGCGGCGGACCAGCCCACCAGCGCAGGCAGGAACACGAAGGTGGTATTGGCCATCATGTTCAGCAGTGACCACACACCGGACAGGCCCGGATAAGCATCGAGCAGACTCTTGCCGGCGATGAACATCCCCGGACTGCTGAGCAGGTTGTTCACCCCCATCAGCAAACCGGCGACGATGATGGCCGGCAAAATGGGCATGAAAACATCGGAGAAGGTTTTGACCAGCCGCGGCAAGATGCCAAGCCGGCTCGCACCGTCCGACTTCACTTCGGCAATCGTTGCACGACCGAGCCCGGTCCTGGCGAGAAGCTCCGCATAGACGCGATCGACATCGCCCGCACCGATGACAATCTGATAAACGCCGCCATTGCTGAAATACCCCTTTACCAGCGGCACCTGCCGCAGAGACTCACCCTTGACCAATGCCTCATCGACCAGGGTCAGCCGCAGTCGGGTCAGGCAATGTGCCGCCTGCCGGATATTGCCGGCCCCACCCAGCATTTCGATGATGCGTGCCGCAACCTGCTCAAAATCGTGACTCATTCCGGATCCCTCTCGCGGTGAATGCCGCCGGTCAACGCCGTGCCATACCACGCAAGTCAGCAGGCTCGGGGCTAGGCCAGACTCAATCAGGCAACTCGTACATACGAGTTTTCCAGCGCAAAAAAATGCGCACGGCACTAACAATTAGACACATAAGAGCATGGGAAGAAGCCGAAAACTTTCATAGTTCGACTCAACGACGGGCAATATAGGAAAACAGGAATCTGTCCTGACAATGATGCGACTCGGTTACCTCGAACATCCTGCCGTCGTAGAGATGGGCCAGGCTTTTTACTACGACGACGTGGTCCATGCCATGCAGATCGAGATAACGTCGATCGTCTTCGTCGCAAGGGCAAACCTGAATGATGCGGCGGGCATAGCTGATATTCAGGCCGAGCTCCTGCTCGATATAGCGGTAAATCGAACCGGCCGCGATCTCACGCGTCAGCCCCGGCACCAGACTGGCGACAAAATGATTGATATCGAGGATGGCGTTCGCACCATCGATACAGCGTACGCGCTTGATTCTGACCAGCGGCGTCTTGGCGGCGACTGCCAGCGTCTGCGCCAGCACTCCCGTCGCGGCGATCATTTCCATCTCCACCACACTGGACACGGTTGCAAGCGTCGTGGCCCAGTCCATCTCGGCAAAACTGACGAGGCCATCGAGCCGCAGTCCGATGCTGCCGGAGCGCAGCACAAATACCCCCTTGCCATGGATCTTTTGCACATAACCACGCTCCTGCAATAAATCCACGGCCTTACGCACCGTGCCGCGGCTGGCGCGATACACGGACATCAGCGCGCTTTCGGATGGAATGCTGTCGCCCAGCTGGTAGCGTTGGTGATCGATATCGGCAGCAATATCGGAAAAAATCTGGCTGTATTTACTCACAAGCTCGACCGCACGAGAGGGAAAGACGGAAGGCCAGTTTGCACCGAATACACGACAGCAACCAGTCCGGAGAACCGGCGGAAGGCACAAAAAAACAGCCGCAGCGTAGCTGCGGCCCGTTCAATACAATTTAGTGGTGTTACGTACAAATCAGCGCTATTCAATCTAATTTAGCACTGAAATCGTCAGTCACACTGTGACTTCCAACGCTTGTTTGGACTGGAAGTGAATTTTCAAAGCACTTTACATCGTTATTTTGTACTGCGACACATCGGTATTGTGTATCCCCTGTCAGGTTACATCGCTATTGTGTACTGGATTGACCATCATGGGTTCGAATTTAGTGCGCGATTGCAGTAGAGCCTAGCCAGATTTGATAGTAAGCCATTGGCCCAGAACGTCTTTGACACAATGCTGACAGAAGTCACCCTCTACCGTTTTGCCATCACCAAAGACAGAGCCATAACCCGCAACGTATGAAATGGACAAGCATTCATGTTTTTCATCATCGTCCATTAAGTCACGTCCACAACGATCGCAAACACACTGAGTCAACTGCTGTACCTCGACGTTCCGGACCTCATGAGTCTTCATCGCAGCCTCTTCAATCGTACAAATACAGATATCTTACGCCGTATACATGAATATCATCACATATCGATAATGGCATCGCAGAGTCTATCCAGACTAGCGGACCTTGCGCCGGCTTCGAACGCCAGGGCCAAACGGGTACCGACCATCAACGCATACTTTTTAAGCCCGCCATCAAAACCATAATCACGCGCTGCCGTATCAATCACCTTCGAAAATTCATCATGGCCTAATGAGTCTTTCAATTCCGCCAAAATGCATTCACCAAGGTCCTTCGACCACACGGTATGACGCGCCCCCCACAATGTGTCCTCAGGGAACAAATTGCCATCATCAGCGCCAACCAGGCGCAATAAGGCTCTATTGTCATGTTCATGCAGAGCTCTTTGCTCTGGTTTGCGCAGCTTGTCACTATCAGCATCGAAGATGACATAGGTCGGAATTTCCATGGCTTGAGCAATGATAAGCGGACGGATCATCATTGACTTGCTTTGTGTAGCGACCAAATGAATTCCTTTTCGCCGAAACTCCTCAATTCGGTTAGTTAATGTCAACCAGGCATGCACATAGGCGATATCCTCGAGCCCCTCGACCAGCACCAATCGTTGAGTAAAAAACATTTCACCCAAAGATGGCTGCAACGCCTGGTGCACCCGAGCCACAGATGCGCTGATCGCTTTGACCGCATCTCCCGTCACTTCGGCGTAGCGCTCAGCCAGCATCGCTTGAGAAGCACATTTGACCGTACTGTGACGCGCTACATGATCCATCCGAATCATACGCACATGATGGAACTGTTCGCCGACCACGAAATAGGGGCTGTGAGTGGTGACGATTACTTGCGCGTTACCTTGTCCCAAAGCATACAGAATCGCGGCCAAATGCCTAGCCTGCGGGGGGTGTTGGTACAACTCGGGCTCTTCACACCCCAACAACAAAGTCGGAGCATCCGCTTGATCATTCCCAGCCAACTCTTGCAGAAGCACCAATAAATACGACCGTTGGAAGCCATGTCCGAAACGGGCCAACTCGCCCTCGAAACCAGACTCCCCCGCGATCGCACGAGCGAACGGCTCCTCTATCTTAACCGCACGCTGCGGGTCCAATTGCCACTCCAGCCGGATGCTTGCGTCTGGATGCGCCCATTGGCTCAGGCGATCTGTCAATGCTGTCGAGATTGCAGCTAGAGCTGCTTGCTGCTGCCCCAGCATTGCATCGTATTTATTACGAGCATCCTGTAACAGCGCGTCGACCGACTCCTTGAAATTCACCTGGGTTCTCACCGTCCGCGCCAACAACCGTCCCAGTGCCGTATTTTTACCCTCCAACTGCTCCTGGGAGGCGTCTTTGACGGCCGGAATGTAGATCCACTGAATGTACTTCTGCAGCAGGTTGCTGCCACGGCTAACGCCGTAGAACATATCTTCACTCGGAATGAGCTCACACTCACCGGGGCGGGCCGCCTCATACTCCCTCAAGGCATTCGTCATTGCATCCTTGGTGGCAGCTGAGGGCAAATCTGCAAATTGCTCGCGAAGCGTAGTAAAAATGCCCTTCAACTCAGTTACCTTGGCATCGTCACCCAGTGCTTTAAAAAACGGCTTGAAGGCCGCCATGCCGAGACGTTGACCATACTGTTTGACCTGGGCGCGCTCAGATTGAGGATCGTAGGTGGCCACGGCCGAAATCACCAACTGCTCATGCCGGACGTACTCTTGCAAATCATCCTGCGCCTCTGTACTCAGCTCAGTAAAAGTAACCTGCACTTCAATGGGCTGCGACGTATCTCTGACCTCCTCCCGAAAAACTGGAGCAGCGAAAAGTAGAGATTTCTGGCAAATTTAAGCCCATCCGGGCAGGAGATTTGTCATGAAAAGATCGAAGTTTACGGAAGAACAGATTGCCTTTGCGCTGCG
>Ga0371490_1000118_pt1 | contig 81665 bp, 63 predicted proteins | sample MB2SIPfraction_FD_207959 | JGI IMG/M metagenome (GOLD analysis project Ga0371490, IMG submission 207959) | Lab enriched peat soil microbial communities from McLean, Ithaca, NY, United States - MB28FN SIP fraction | ecosystem: Environmental > Terrestrial > Soil > Wetlands > Peat | place: USA... | reverse complement strand
CGTGGGAGCGAAGACCCGACAAACCCGGGCTTCTATCTGATCATGGCCATGGGTTCCGAGCAGGCGGGTCTGACTGGTCTCAAGGGATCAATCGTTCGAGAAGCTGCCGTAGGTCGTTCGGTTTCAAGTCTCCGAAACGCGCTCACGACGATCCGCAACACCTTGGAAAGTAAGTAATGATTGGGAGAAGAGTGGAGATACGCGACGTCATGCTGGGAGCTTAACCCCGAAACGAGCAGCGAGCTCGGCAGGGCTGCTAAGTTTCGTCGTGACGGGCAGACCGAGTTCTCGCCAACCCTTGAGACCCCCTTGCAGAACCCATACATTCGAGATTCCCTTGCGACGCAATGCCAGGGCTGTACGGGCGCTCGTTAGCTGATTCCTTGACGTACAGTACAAGACGATCTGCACATCAGGTGGAACGCGGATCTTCGCTGAACTGCGCAGAGGCGTCGAAGAGATTCGCGCCGCCCCGGCAATCCCAGGAACCTTGTTCGCGTCTTCCTGGCCTTCCACATCCAAGAGGTCCAGCACCGCCACTTTCTTGCCGGCTTGCAACTTCTCCTGTAGGAGCGCGGGGCTGACCGTTCGCAGCCGAAGCTGTTTCATGGTGATGAGCAATTCCCACGCTCTCCACATGAGATAGCAGAGAACGCCCCCCAGTAGAATCGCCAGGATCTTGCTCACGCGACCAAGTGCGCCCGCCACAATATCCAAGTGGTCGGCAAATAGATACCCAACGGAACAATAGCCCGCTGACCAGAAGAAGGCGCCCGCCGCGTCAAATAGAAGGAACGGAACAGTCGCCCCATTGAGCGTTCCCGCCAACGGCGGCATTAGAACATCCAGGCCCGGAACGAATTTTGCAAACGTTAGGACCGGTAGGCCGCGTCGCGCGAAAAACTTCCGGGCCTTCATGGCACCCTGCTGTCCGTCCCTGCTAAAGCTAGACAGACCGCGCACGATTCGGTAGCCCCACCGCCGGCCTGCTGCGAACCACGCCCAGTCCGCCAATACGCAACCCGCAACACCCACCAGGATGACGCCCTCAACATTCAAGCTTCCGCTTTTCGCAAGAGCGCCCGCTGTAATCAAAAACAGGACTGACGGAATGGGCAGACAAAGCTGGTTTGCGAACACCGCCAGGAAAATCATCGGATACGTGAGCGTCACCGTGTGGATACTGGTCATGTGAGAATATTAAAGCTCGACTCCTTGCGTATGCACAGCATCGAACAAGGTCACCCAAGTTTCTCCGAATGAACAATTCCTTTAGGCCCACAAACTCCCGGAACAAATCATATCTTCGTCCGGACTGGCTGCGTCCATCACATTAGGCAACAGCAGCAATACAATCTGAATCGTGATCCAAAAAGTAGATCCTTCTAATTGGGCTTCACATCGATTTTCCTTTGCGCACCTCGGCCTTTTTCATCACGATCATGCACATGGCCCCTACTCCTGCCCAGAAGATGGAGCGCGCACGCCGGCACAATGCCAACGTCAATCCAGCAGTGGCCGTCACACCGAACATCTTTGCAATAAGCATATTACCACCTTCATAGGTCCCGACGTTTCCTGGATTCAGCGCGCCGACGAGGTTGATCACCTTCGTCAGCCCTTCCAGCGCAAAGGCGCCGACGAAGGCGATCCCTGCTCCCATGAACCGCAAGATGACATAGACCTCCAAGACTGCCAGCGCGTGCCATAGGAGACTGAAGATGAGGCTCGCCCAGAACGCGGCAGGCGCTTTGCTACGAAAAGTGAGGAGGTTGTGTTCAGCTGAATCAATGGTCGGCTCTTTGCCGATGATCCAGTTGTGAAGCTGAGGCAATCGCCCAATCGCTCTGGCCGCCTTTCCCATCAACTGCCAACGGCTTGCGACGGCCACAGCCGCCAGGACCACCAGTGCGATGAGCACAGCGGCGAGCAGCAATGCATAGACTCGCCACTGACCAGAAAGAGGGAAATGCAATAGTGTGATACTGATTCCCAATACAGCAACGACTGCGGCTGTCAAGAGATGCATTCCTCCGTCAATCGCGCAGGACGATATTCCACGAGCCACCGGCACTACAGGACTCAACAGAGATACGCGGATCCCCTCGCCGACCAGCTTTCCTGCAAAACCAAGTTGCCCGCAAGCGTCCGAGGCGAGTTGCGCGCCAATACTGCGTGACCAGCGAAGCCCTTTGATATCGTATGTAATCGTCTGCCGCCAGGCGCATGTCCTGATCACCTGAGACAACCCTCCCAGAATGATGATCAAGGAGAAGCCCCAGCCGACTACCTGCACTAGCTTCCAAACGACCTCCGGGCCGGTCCGAAACACCAAGTAGCCCAGTAGGCCAAGGCCAAGGAGAGCGGCAAAGAATCGAAGAGTAACCCGAGTTAAAGACTGCACCATAGGCACAGGAAGCCCCTATCATAACCTGGCTGGTTCGAGGTCGTTCGAGCAAAGTACTCGGCAAGACCCCTCAAATTACTCAGAGCACCGAGATAGCCAAACTCGGAGGTGAAAGGGGTGCTTCTAAATCATTGGTTTGAAATACAGGTCATAGGATGTAACCGGTCGCGATTGTCGATTTCAAGTCAATCGCTGTCAGCACTCGGGCACCGAAATCGCGGTCCAGTCTCTAAAGCTCGTGTTTCTCATTAGTTCCCTTTGGCAGTTCGATTGCACTTTCGCTAGAAGTGGCGGTCCAACGAAATGCCAAGCGACCTGCCACGCTGGGAGCGGAACGTCGGCACACCGCGCGACATCATACGGAACATCATAAAGGAGACGTGTTATGCGTGGGAACACAATTCGACCATGGTTGATGCTGGTAGCGATCCTGCTGCTGCCGTTGTTGGTCCTGGCAGCTCAAGAGACGAGTTCGCTCCTAATCGAGGGGCCGCTGGGACAGACAAGAGTGATTCAGGTGCAGGGGAAAAGCTATGTGGACGTAGACGAATTGGCGCGGATCACGGGCGGATCGCTGCGCTTCGTAGGAAATCAAATCATTCTGACGTTGCCTGGGAGCGGCAAGGCATCATCGCAGGCGATCCAGTCCGCGCCAGCGCCACCGGCCGGCTTTTCTAAGCCATTCCTCAGCGCAGGAATCGAAGCGATGAGGGAAATCGTTGAATGGCACACTTGGTTGAAGACTGCCATCGAGCGCGACTATCCGTTGTCGGATGAATCGCTCGGGAACTTCACGAGGCAAGTTCAATCGAGCCTGAAGCAGGCGGATGCGGCGGCGATCACGGAGATGGATCAGAAGGCGCTTCCGTTGCTGGTCAACGAGTTCGATAACATGACGGCGTTGACCGACGAATACCTGAAAATCACCGAGGATAGAGACTATATTGCGCCTGACTCTTTGAGCAGGGACCCTCTGGATCAGAAGGTACTGGCGTGTTGGCAGTCGCTGGACTCGATGGCATCATCGCATCAGCTTGTGGACGACGGTTCGTGCCAGTAGGCACGCAGGTGAGACTGGTAATCACTCATGCCGATTCCGGTTGCGAAGCGGCAAGGAAATCTCTGCAACCCGACCGACTCAAGCGTTGGTCTGACCGCATGCCGTCAGCACGCCCGCCATCTGGTTCTCGCATTAATGAGGGGAGATCTGCCGAGTTCTCCTTATGTTCTTCACGCAGACCCACTTGAGCCAACAGTTCGAGGTCGCTCCCATTGGCCACTCAAATGTATTGGCCAATCGAGTATTGCTGACGAAAGGTGAACGCAAGTTACTGAAAGGAGAAGTACGATGTGGCAAAAATCTCGAAACTGGAAGGCAAAGTTTGGTCCTGCATTGGTCCTGGCGCTCGTCGCGTGTTCTGTAACGCGCGGACAGGACGTGAGAACAAACTATATGCCAGGAACTGATTTTTCCAAATATCACACCTATGCATGGGTCGACGAGGTAAAGGGCGTACCCCGAGTAGGTGGCCAGCCCGACCAGATCCTGGACACCCAGGTCAAGCAAGCGGTCGATTCTCAAATGGCGGCCAAGGGCCTAACCAAGGTGGTTGACGGCGATAAAGCCGATTTACTCCTGGGCTACCAACTCGCTATCGACCGGGAGAAGCAGATAAACGGCTTTGCGGATGGCTGGGGCGGTTGGGGAGGCTGGGGCCCGTGGGGCGGCGGCCTCGATTCATTTTCGGCGACTACTTCAACCATCAACATCGGGACTTTCGTCCTTGGTATGTATGACCCTGCTGCGAAGAAGCTCATTTGGATAGGTGCTGCCCAACATACGATTGAGCCCAGCAAAAAACAGGAGAAAAACCAGGAAAGGCTCAACAAGGGAGCGCAAAAACTGCTGAAGGACTTTCCACCAGGACGGAAGTAAATAAGGCACAAGCTGATGGACGTTCTCAAGATCAATAAAGCGCGTGGGATGTCTTACCCACCTCAACAAAAACAGAGCGTTCGGCTGCAAACACTAACGGCCGCCATGAACGCATGCATCTGACCTTGAAGAAAGAAGCCACCAAGCCCGCGGCTGCAAACTTTCTGCAGCAGCAGGCCCGCTTCGACAAGTTCATGGATGTCTTCAACAACGAACGCCCGCACGAAGCCCTGGACATGAAATGTCCGGCGGAGGTCTACCAACCCTCCCCACGCCCCTACACCGGCTTGCCGGACATCGACTATCCCCTCCACGATAAAACGATCGTGGTCACCCGTTGCGGGCGCATCTGTCTGGGCAAGAAGAAAATCAATTTCAGCCAGGTCTTTGCCGGCCAAGCGGTCGGCATCAAAGAAGTCCACGACGATATTTGGCTGGTTAGTTTTATGGATTATGATCTGGGATACTTCGATCTGGAGACTCGAGTGCTCGAACCGCTGGAAAATCCGTTCGGCCCAAAAGTGTTACCTATGTCTTAGGTACGTTGTGTCACCCATGTCTCCGGGCCGGACCCCTGAAAAGAATGGCGCGCCTGAGAGGAGTTGAACCTCCGACCTCTGGTTCCGGAGACCAGCGCTCTATCCAACTGAGCTACAGGCGCATACCGAATCAACTGCAACTGAAGTCATTGTATTACTTTTTCATGTTCCTGACCATTCGGCCCCACGCCGTCCTCTCCAAGAGAATGAAGGAGGAATTCAACTCTTCCCTGAAGGTGTGATTTCCCTCTCTGGCCACACCCACGCCAATGTCAGCGCCACTCCAATTCCGATGGACACTTCGGCGAACCGATGAGAAGCAATTCGCCATGCAGGACCCGTTCGCGGAATCAACAGCACAATGGCCACTGTAACGCCACCGAAGCGATATGCGCTTCGATCCGAACGCGCCAAGGCGCAAAGCAACCCCAGGATTAACACGCAAGCGCCAAATACAAGCACGTCCGGCCTGAAGCGGCTCGCCACTATCGCGCCAACTACCGCTCCTAGCGCCGTTCCGACGAATCGCTGCCAGGAAACGGCGAGCGCTGCACCCAGCGATGACTGCGTGATCACTAGGGTTGTAATCGGCGCCCAGTACGCTTCCGGTAGCCGGAATAGGCGCGCCACCAGCACCGAAACTACAGCGGCCACCGTCGTCCGCACGGAATGCACGACAACCGGCCACCCCGCCCAGCGCGTCCACTCGACTCTATCGCTCGCCATTACCGCCCGTCTCTGCGACAACAAGCAAACCCCCGGTCTCCAGGAGAGTTAACGCCTTCGCATCCCCGGCTCTCTGCCGAGCCCCAACGGGCAGGGAGCTGTTCTGCTCCTGATTCAGCCGTAAGACGCCGCTCCGGAATCACGCCGACGCTGCTATCGTTGCGCCTTTGAAAAACGCTAGCAAGTCGGCGTTGATCTGGTCCGCGTTAGTAGTGGGCATGCCATGCGGAAAGCCCGCATAGACCTTCAGCGTTGCTTTCTTCAGTATATTTGACGACATCAGACCCGCGGCGCCGATCGGCACAATCTGATCGTCGTCACCATGCATCACCAGCACGGGGATGTTGATCTTCTTCAGGTCTTCGGTAAAGTCTGTCTCTGAGAACGCCTTGATGCAGTCGTAATGAGCCTTGACGCTTCCGAGCATGCCCTGCAACCACCAGTGCTCGCGTATGCCTTCTGAGATTTTTGCGCCCGGGCGGTTGTATCCGTAAAACGGAAGCGTGATGTCCTTGTAAAACTGCGACCTGTTGGCCGCGAGTGCTGCCCGGAGTTCGTCGAAGGCCGACAAGGGCAAACCGCCAGGATTCCTTTCCGTTTTCAACATGAGCGGTGGCACAGCGCTAACTAGCACCGCCTTCGCGACACGATTCGAGCCATGGCGACCGAGATAGCGGGCAACCTCTCCACCGCCGGTGGAATGCCCAACCATGATGGCGCTCTTGAGATCGAGCGCTTCGAAGAGGGCCGCCAGATCGTCCGCATAGGTGTCCATTTCATTGTCATCCCATGTCTGGCTGGAGCGCCCATGACCTCGCCGGTCGTGCGCAATGACGCGATAGCCACGTTGTCCAAAGAACAGCATCTGCCCGTCCCAGTCGTCTGCGCTCAGTGGCCAGCCGTGACTGAAAACAATCGGCTGTCCTTTTCCCCAGTCCTTGTAATAAATCTGCGTCCCATCTTTTGTCGTTATTGTCGCCATGAATCGCTCTCCTTTCTAACGGCCGTTGATTATTAGTTCTGGCTACTTTTCACAATCTCGGAATCGTACGAAATTTGTTTCAACGACCCTGCACGACCTCTGACAAGAACCAGGTTCGGCGCTCTGTCTGATCAATCCAGACCTCTATCAGACTCGCGGTGGCGACGTCGTTATGTTTCTCGCAGACTTCATGCGTCAAGCGCAAAAACCTCGTCAGTTCGCGATTGTCGGCGCGGAGCCCTGTCAACATGTCATCTGGGCTTACGGATTCTCTGTCGTCGTCTTTAAGGCGTTGATGCCGCGAGATGTCGCTGACCGAGCGGAGAGTGTCTCCGCCGATCTTGCGTCCGCGTTCGGCGATGTCGTCGGTCATGGCGAAAACTTGTTCCGCATGCTCGTCGAGGAGCAGGTGATAGTCGCGAAAATGAGCCCCGGTCATGTGCCAGTGGAAGTTCTTCGTCTTCAGGTACAGCGCAAACACATCGGCAAGTAACTCCTTAAGTGCGGCCGAGATCTCCGCCACGGCGTCACGGCCGAGATCCGCCATTGGTTCACGAGCGCCTTCTGCCACTGCCTTTAGCTTTGTTGCACCGCTGCTTTCCATCGCTATTGCCCTCCTTTGTGCCGTTCGGCAAGTTTCTTGATTCGACTAGCCTTCCACTCCTCTATTCCCAAATATGCGAAATAGCCTTCTATTCGGCTCTACGCGCGGCCAGGACTGAATCAAAGTTTCCTCTTCCTCGGTTGAGACACCAGCCGGAATTCGACAGCTCCTTCCTGCACTCACTGCTTGGGAATTGGGCTGCCTAAAGGCTGGTTCTCCCGGCGAATCGTGAAATCCCTAGAGGGAGATTCCTACACAGGTCCGCCAGATTTTTGGGATTGGATGCAGGTGGTTTGAACTAGGTTTCGAGAAACTCCTCATATTGACCAGCGGCTCCTTTTCAAGTTAATAATCGGAATACAGTCATGCCGGTCCAGCCAGGCCGGGGACAAACGCCCGGGAGGTTGGCTACCACGTTGAATCTTAATGGCCACGGGCATCCTCTAATACTGACAAGTTCAGGGATGTGCACGCCTGAAGTAAACACAAGGCTTACGGTGGGTCTGGAAGCCCGCCATCCCAACGACGAGCAGTCTTTAAATCAGGGGGTAAAATGTCTTCTCCACCTACACCCAGCGCACTTGACGCTCGTACCCAGGCTTTTCCCGTCCTAAATGCTAGCCAAATCAGTCGCATTCGCCCCCGCGGCAAGCTCCGAGGCGTTGTGAAAGGAGAAATCCTCTTTGAACCCGACGACACAAACGTACCGTTTTTCGTCCTGCTTTCCGGGAACATGGAGATCGTGCAGCCGGGCCTTGCGGGCGAGCGCCCGGTGGCAACTCACGGCCCGGGCGAGTTTACCGGTGAAATGACCATGGTCTCAGGGCGGCGCTGCCTCGTACGCGGTCGCGTCACCGAGCCCGGTGAGTTTCTGGAACTGAGTGGTGATGGCTTGCGGTCGCTGGTCGCAAAGGACGCCGAGCTGAGCGAGGTTTTTATGAGGGCTTTCATCCTGCGCCGCCTGACCCTCATCAGCCGAGGCCAGGGCAACGTCATCCTGATGGGTTCTCGTCACTCGGGCAGCACGCTGCATCTGCGCGAGTTTCTCACGCGGAATGAACATCCTTACACCTACGTCGATCTCGACTCTGACAAGACTTCGCAGGAACTTCTCGACCGGTTTGACGTACGGATGGATGAAATTCCCGTGGTCATTTGCAACGCTCGCTCCGTGCTGCGGAATCCCTCGATACAGGAATTGGCCGATTGCCTCGGACTGAACAGCGCGATCGATGAGTCGCAGATCCGCGATTTAATCATTGTCGGCGCCGGACCTTCCGGCCTGGCAGCGGCCGTTTACGCCGCTTCGGAGGGCCTGGATGTGCTGGTGGTTGAAAGTGCCACGCCCGGAGGGCAGGCTGCGGCAAGCTCCAAGATCGAGAACTACTTGGGCTTTCCCACGGGACTCTCCGGTCAAGAGTTGGCGGCGCGCGCAATCGCTCAGACGGAAAAATTTGGAGCCAAGATGATCGTGGCGCACAGCGTTGCGCGGTTGGATTGCGCAAGGCGTCCCTTCAAGGTTGTTCTGGACTCGGGCAACAAACTTCCGGCGCGCGCAGTTGTCATAGCCACCGGGGCGCAATACAACAAGCCGCGCATCGCTAATTTGGGGCAGTTTGAGGGGCAGGGAGTTTACTACGGCGCGACGCACATGGAATCGCAACTGTGCGAACAAGAGGAAGTGATCGTGGTCGGGGGAGGGAACTCCGCGGGACAAGCGGCAGTCTTCCTCTCGCAAACGACGACCAAGGTCCACATACTAGTGCGCTCAGGCGAGTTGTCGAGCACGATGTCGCGCTATTTGATCCAGCGGGTCGAAGAGAACCCCGGCATCGAGTTGCACTACAGAACAGAAATCGTTGGTCTTGAAGGTGACGCGCACCTCGAGCGCGTCACCTGGCATGATAAGTCGACCGGTGAGACTTCCGTCCACGACATTCGCCACGTTTTCATCATGGCGGGAGCATCGCCGCGAACCGAATGGCTGCGAGGCTGCGTCGCTCTCGATGACAAAGGGTTCATTCTCACGGGGCGGGATTTGGATGGCGCAACCGGGGCCTCGGTATGGACACTTGCCCGTTCTCCGCAGATGCTGGAAACGAGCCTTCCCGGCGTGTTTGCAGTTGGGGATGTTCGGTCGGGCAATGTGAAGCGCGTGGCCTCTGCCGTGGGAGAAGGAGCGATTGCCATCCACCTTGTCCACCGCGCATTGGCGGAAGCTTAGGAGCAAGCACATGAAAAAATGCACGCACATGGATCAGATCAAGGACGTGCACGCCCGCGCTCGCGTGTGCGGCGAGTGCGTCGAGATGGGTGACTCGTGGGTCCACTTGAGGCTTTGCATGACGTGCGGCCACCTGGGATGCTGCGATTCCTCAAAGAACAAGCACGCGACGAAACACTTCCACGCCTCTGGGCACCCGATCATGAAGTCAATCGAGCCGGGTGAAAACTGGGGCTGGTGTTACATTGATGAAGTGGAGCTTGATTTCGCATGAGCGTAAATGACTCGCTCATTTAGGTTCTTTCTCGATGAACAGGGTGGCATCTTGCCACCCGCCAGGCGAAGTGAACTCCTTGGTTCGCAACGTTGGCCCCCTCCGATTTTTGTCCTTGCGCCGGTCAGCGGGTCCTCTGGTCACATCGAAGGGATATCGCCGCAGATGTTCACTTCGATTCCCATCTGACGGAATGCCACGGCTTTCGCCATCAAAGCCAAGTCCGCGGATCGCGCATCGCGCCCGTATGCAACTTGCACGTGATTTGCCTTGTGGCGAGCCATAAACTGATCGCGGTTTACACCATGAAGCACCACATTCATCATCGGCCATTGCGGCGTGGTCACACTCCAGCGACGCTCGTTCTCTTGCTGCGGCAATGCGAGGGCCGTGGCGCGGCCCATGTCTGCTTTGAGACCGGCCCCTTCAACGAACACGCGGCTCCAAACGACTTCGCCAGGTTTGCTGATACCCTTGATCGTTCCGCCGCCTGATGGAAAATACATGGGAGGCTGGCGCTCGCTTACGGCATCGCGGTAGCCGTTTTGGAAATGGGCGGGCGGTACTGCGCCGGAAATCTGAAACACCCACACAAATCGATTGTCGAACATCTCGCCAAAACGGACATCGTGGAGCGTGGTCTCTGGATCAAGCGCCAGCTTGCGCCACACGCGATTCGTCACTAGAGCATCGACACCTGCGCACTCGTCAACTTCGTTGAAATGCGGGAGCGCGCAGTTCTCGTAGAGTATCCGGGTCGTGCCGCTCTGGCAAACCGGCGGCCGATCCACATTGTTCAACAATCCTTCAGGGAGATCGGAAGCCGGCGTGAGGTCCTTGAGTCCTTGCTGATACTGAATGCCGATGACTGCGCAACCGAACTGGTCGGCAATTCGCAAAGCCGAGATGTACATGCGACATTGATCCAGTATCTGGTCGTCGGTCAGTTGGGTGGCCGGGTCAGTGCCTGTCCGGAACTTCATGCCCTTGCGGTCGAGCCAGTCGCGGACGGCTTGCGCCTCATTCTGCGGCACGCGCTTCATCTCCGCATAAAGTGCCGATTGGCTGAGGCGCTCCTTGAAAATGCCGATGGGATTGAGTATTTCGTCGGGAATGATGGCGTTGTACATGCCCATGCATCCCTCGTCGAAAATACCGATGATGGGGTGTTCATCCATGAGCACGGCTGCCACACTGCGGCCGGCATCTTCCGCCGTTGTAGGAATCTTCACCGAGGCCAGCGAATGTACGTGACTTTGATCGTGGCCGATGGGACGGCCCTGGAGCCAACGCTCGAGGCCGCCGAGGAAATACTTATCGCCAAAGTCTTCGCTCCAGAGAGTCTCGTATGGGATGCCTGCCTTGGTAAGGCAAGCGTTGAGATTTAACATACCGACGAGGCCAGGCCACTGTCCGCTCCAATTTGCAACGGTCAAGATTGGACCGTGGTGGTGCCAAATGCCGGACAACACATGATGGCTGTATTGCCAAACCGCCTCCGCGACGATTATCGGAGCGCCTTTGGGGATTTTGCGAAACACGTCTAGGCCGTACCGCTGGCTATCGATGAACCCGTGACCCTTCGCCGGGTCATAGGGATGAGCGCGCCGAAGCTGGCGCCCAAAGCGCTGCACGGCAACGCCAAGCGCTTTTTCAAGAGCATCCTGTGCCGGCCAGCACATCCGGTTCGCTGATAGACGAAGATCCCCACTGGCAACCAAATAAATTGTGTCAGACATTGGTGTCGCGTCCTTTCCGCTACTCGCATAAAGGCGTTCCGCGACTGCAAAGCGGTCGCTCGATACTCGCGTTGCGCACTTCAACAGGAGAAAGCCTTGGATTACCGCCGCGGTCGAAAACGCGCGACATAACCCAAGCCGATAACCAGCAATCCAATTCCCCACCAGATTTGCACATGCAGATTGGCCATGGCGATCTCGCGACCGCCACCGCCTGTATCGCTAAGCCCTGCGTTGAGCACAAGAACACCATACGCCGTCAGCAGACAGCCCACAAAGAACCAAATGGAGATCATCTTGCCTTTGCGTGCCCTTGCTTGTTCTTCCGTTGGGTCGGCATTCTTGGTGCTGTCGCCGTGATTCTTCGTTGCTGGCTTAGTGATTTCTGCGTTCATGATGGCCTACCAAAAGATGACGTTCAAAGCGATAAATGCAACACCCACGGCTATGGCCCATGTTAGAGGCCGCTTGAAAATCGGAAGCGCATTTTGTGACGGCATTTCGGTCAGGCCATAAACAAGGCCTTTAAGCTCTTCCTCCGGCCTCGGAATTGTAAACAGGGTCACAATTACGGTGACTAATACATTGGCAATCAGGGACCACATGGCTCGGTAGATGTTCTCAGCCATGTCTTTGGCGTTGGGAGAAAATGCAACGTATTTCAGGGCCGAGGGAACAAGCTTGACCCAAAGCCACAGCCCGCCCGAAGTGAGAATCCCTGCGAGAAGCCCCCAGAACCCCGCGGCCGGCGTGGTGCGCTTCCACAACATGCCCAGAATGACGGTACCAAACATGGGCACAATGAAGAACACAAAGATGGTTTGGGCATACACGATGATGCTGGAGAAATTCATGACCAGGTAGGCTGTGCCGATGCTGGCGATGACGCCGAGGAGCGAGCACCAACGCCCCATGCTAAGGTAGTGTTGATCTGTCGCAGCCTTGCGAATCAATGGCTTGTAAATGTCGTAGGTCCACACGGTCGCAAAGGCGCTGACGTTGCCCGCCATGCCGCTCATGAAGCCTGCGATCAACGCCGTCACTCCCAGACCAAGCAGACCAGGGCCGCAATACCGCGCCAGCATCAATGGCAAAGCTTCGTTATAGGTGTGAACGCCAGGGACGTTTGCCATTGTTTCCGGGACGAGCTTGTAGGGGAGCACTGCGAGGGCCAGCAGCCCTGGCAATATGACAATCAGCGGAACGATCATTTTGAAGAACGCGCCGATGATCGTGCCTGTCTGCGCCGAACGCAGGTCCTTGGCCGCCATGACGCGCTGCACGACAAGAAAATCTGTCGTCCAGTACCCGAACGATATTGCCAGACCCCAGCCGAACACGATGCCGGTCCAGTGCACTCCCATGGGATTGCCGGCGAACGACCCAGTCGCGCGCCACATGTGAGTGAAATCCTGGCCTGGGAACCTTTCCGCGATGCGGTGCACCATGCCAGTCCAGCCATGGGTTTCAATTAGCCCGACGACGGGAATGACTAGGCAACCGAGCCAGATCAGCATGAACTGCAAGACTTCGTTGAAGATGGCCGAAAGCAGGCCTCCCGCCATGACGTAAATAGCCACCGTAAGCGAAGAGACCCAAATACTGAAGTGAATATTCCATCCCAGAATGACCTTCATGATGACGGCCATGGAATACATATTGATGCCGCTCATCAAGATCGTCATGACCGCAAACGATATGGCGGAAAGCGATCGCGCTCCCTCGCCATAGCGAAGCCGCAGATAGCCCGGAACGGAGTGCGTTTTGCAAATGTAGTAAAACGGCAGCATCACAAGGGAAAGGAACAAGATCGCCGGGATCGCGCCGATCCAGTAGGCGTGGCCAACCAGAATTCCATACTGGTAGGTGGCGGCGGCGTAGCCCATCATTTCGAGCGAGCCGAGATTTGCCGAAATGAAACTCAGCCCCGCGATCCAAGCGGTCATTTCCCGGCCGGCCATGAAGAAGTCGTTGCTCGTGGAGGCAAACCGGCGCAGATAGACCCCTAATCCTAGAACTAACCCGAAATACAAGAGGATAATGATCAGGTCCGTTGGAGCGAGCGCCATCAGGCGGGTGTTCGCCACCAACAAACAAGCCAAGCGAGCATCGGGCATCAGTTGGTATTCCCCTGAGCTTCCAGAAGCGGCAGCAGCGAGTGGTCGATCGCGGCGTCGCTAAATTCCACTACTTTGATGCTCCGATCCAGGCGCCAGTGCTAAACAACGAGCCGTCAAGAGCCACTTTTACGGAAAAGCCCGGCCCGTGTCGAATTGGCCGGGCTTCGCACCTTCAAGACGACCTAGTTATCTCACCAGGAGTAATGCACCAGGTACGTCACGACCTTCTCTGTATCCGGAGGCACTTGCACGGTGAACGCCGCCGTCTGTCCATCCACTTTCTTGAAAGGGTCTGAAGTCTTGCTGATTTCCCAGGTATTCCACCGGTACAAGTGCTCCACAATTCGCACTTCCACTGGAGTAGTCTTGTGATTCCTCACTTTGATTTCGAAGCTTTCGTCTACATATCGGGCCGCAGTGTTCAGCTTGTAGTCCTGCCGATGCCGTTCTCCCGTAATGTCGAACGCATTCCCTGTGTAAATTCGGATGAGCTCGTCCTTCGGAGTGTGATCGATTTCGTTCTCGCCGGTGAATTCGAGTTGACTGTCGTCATCCCGCCGGTAAAACCGTACTCTGCCCTTTGGCAGCGGCATGCCCAGATGATTCTCGCTGCTGTTCTTGAATTCCTGCATCACCCAGACTTTGGAATTAAACTGCGTGCCAAACGCCTCTTGCGTTCGGATCGTTTCCATTGGCCAACTACGGAAATTCGCATCCACTTTCCAGCCGTCATACACATACGCCGTTTTCGATTTCACTCCTGCCGCGCGAACGAATTCCACTTGCTTCGTTTCCCGGTCGTGCAGCGTTGTTGGGCGTTCCAGTGTATACAGATGATATTCATCGAATGCTTTTTCCGTAACCTGTGGACCTTCGACCATCGCCGCGCCTGCAGAAGTCATCATCTGCAACCTGCTGAATTCATTCTGCTGAATTTTGTTTACGTCGCCTGCCATCAATTTAATGTGTGCGTCACGGAAAGTCTTTCCGCTTTGATTGTCCAGCGTGACCCAACCGACCAGCTCCAAGTCCGTTCCCTTGGTCGGCGCCACAACGTTGTAGCTTGCTTCCCAGTTCATCCCGCCAGTGACATAGCTCAATTCCGCGTTTGCCTTGCCCGCCTTGTCCGTTTCGAGCTCCCAAGAGAGCGTTGGCTTCAGCACTGTGTCGTCCGCCAGTGCGGGAAACAATGGCTGCCCAGGCAGTGTGAATTGCAGCTTGCCATTCACTTCAATCACCGGTTGCCCTGCTCCCTCCTGCACGTACGCCGCCTGTGTCTGGTAGTATCTTTGGCCGTATAACGTCGTCGCGTGCGGCACAAACCCGCTGCGAATAATCTTTCCTTGGGTAATCGTTTTGTCCGGCGCCAGGAAATCAATGGTCTTGCCTTCGTACAGCGACAACAGCAGTTGCTCGGAGACCGGATCGTTGCGATAGTTCTGCTCCAAAATCTGCAAACGCCGCCCCTCGTCCAGCGATCGCAAGATCACAGAATCGGGCTCCACGTGCCCCGTAATGTCCGTCACTTCCACATGGTTTTGCCCCGTCTTTAAGTCAAGAGCCAAGCCGTCCCGTACCACCGCGAACTGTTGGTTATAGATCGTCAGCGCCGGCGACATCGCCGTATCATTCTTGGCTGCTTCCTTCGTTTGGGCTGTCGCGCTCCCGCTTGTCATCATTTGCAGCGCAAGCCAACACACCATTGTCACAAGACCCCGTGCACGCATCTTCATAAATACCTCCGTAAAAAACCCTCTCGCACTTAGAACGTTCCGATGTGTTCATCTTGCGCCGTGCTTCCCGAAAGTATTGTGAAATCTCAGCATTCGGTTACCGATTGGGTACTGAATTTTCCGACTCGGCTGTGACTGCGCGATCCGGGGCCTACACTGTTGTTGACGAACACCATGTCGCAGCGATTCATAATTCTGTTAGGGATCGTGTTTTTCGCTTGGGCGTCTCCCGCGCAGGCAGGAGGCACCTTCGAAGCGCAGCATCAGCAGGCGTTCGCCGCCAATCCTTCGGATGTTCACCTCAAAATCTCCCTCGACTCGGCGCAGCCCACTTTCCACATAGGTGAGACCATTCGCCTCAAGTACGAGTTCACCGCCGATTCGCCAGGCAAGTACGTTGCCGCGGCGCGCTATCTCGATCGTGGCCAGCGTTCTGTACTGGAATCCTTTTTCACCGATCATCCGGTCGACACCCGCGATCCTCTCCGCGAATTCTGGGAATTGCAAAGGGCCCTCTTGGGGTCTCAACTTATTGCCCCGCGCAATCCAACATTGAAACTCGACGCCTCGCCGCAATTCGATTCTGTCGAACTCACTCACTACTTGCGCTTCTTAAGGCCCGGCCGCTACCGATTCTACGCCGTCACGCATTCCGCTCTCCCGCCTGGCGCTCGCGTGAATGACCAGGGCGGCCCAGGCATCGCTTCCGAAAACATCATCACCGTGCATATCCTGCCGCAGGATTTCACTGCGGCGTCTCGCGAAGTCGATGAAATCGTGGCTCGCGCGCATCAACAGCCATCCCCGCGCTTCACGCCCGTCGAAGCATTCCGTCTTTTTGAAATCGGCACGCCAAAAGCTCGCAAAGCTGCTTCATCTCTTTACACGCACCGTAACAATTATGGCTGGTCCGACGACATCGCACTCGCAACCGTTCTGGCGGCCCCCACTCACGCCGAATCCATCGCCGTGCTCCGCGCGCGGCTCAACGACACCACCCTCGTAGCCGACGAAGACCTGATCCTGGAATTTGCTCTGCTTCAATTCGCGCAAAAAAATCCCAAGCTCACTGCCTCGGTAATCCGCGCCGCGGATCGCTCCACTCTTGATGCGTGGCGTTCGCAATTGGCCGACCAGATTGTCTCCAATTGGCAACTCATCGCCTCCAGCGTCGATCGGCGCCCACCAGACATCCGGGCCTCAACAAGTCACTCGCTCGACCATCTGAGCACCTATTATGTCGGCTCCGAGTTGCTCCCTGTTCCGGCTGCCGACCGTGATCGCATCCGCTCGCTGCACCTTGCATCGATGCCCGATCTTCCGCCGCAGGAACTCGTCAATGACTTATTGAACTTTCGCTGGGCCAAGACTCTTCCCTCCGATCAGGTCCTCGCCATCCTGACGCAGATCTACACTGCCCCTCCGGCTCAAAACGCCTCCTTTATCCGCGAAATAGCTCTGAAGGAAATCGTCAAACTCGACCCTCAAAAAGGTCAGGCTCTCTTTCGCGAACACGTCCTTGACTTCGACTCGCCTATCGACTGGAACCGCGTTCGCTACATGAATCTGCCGCCCAGCCCGGACCTCGACGCCGAACTCATCAAGATTCTCGAGGACCGCTGGACCGAGCATATGTCCCGCGTCGCGCCGATAATCGGCCTTTACGCTACCGATTCTATTTTGCCCCGCGTGAAAAAGGTCTATGAAATTCATGGGCCGGACTGGCCCTGCTCGGTCGAAGCGGGCCTCGTCACGTATTTTCTCCGCGTCGATCCCGCGTACGGCGCTGAAAAACTCGGGCCCGCTCTCTCGGCTTACTACGAAAAGGGTGGCAGCGATTGTCATCAAATGAGTTTGCTCGTGGACATCGCAATCCTTCGCAATGGCCCTGCATTGCAGCCTTTTGTCACTGCTGCGCTCAATGACCCGCGTCCTCTCGTCGCTGCGGCCGGCGCTCAAGTGACTGCTTTTGGCGATCAGGGCATGGTCCCCCTGCAGCCTCTCCTCGCACGCCTTCGCGCTCTTCACGACGAGTGGCCGGACTTCGACACGCGCAGCAGCACCGATCCCGAATACATGAAGAAATGGAATTCCGGCTACAACGAACTCGAGCGCATTCTATCCATCGACTTCGCCAATGCCGGAGACTCGCCGGAGAATTCCGTCATCCGGAAACAGGCCTTGGACTTTTGCATCACCGATTTTTGCCGCAACAACCTTCGCCAACGCATCGCCCGCAGCAAATTCTAAGAGCCGACCCGACGTGCTAGAGTTGTTCGTGGTGGTTAGGCGTGCTCTTATGGTTCGATAGTGCAAGTCGTCAGCTATTCGTTTGGAAGATCATTCATTCCAAAAGAGTGTCGTGGCAAGCCACAAATGTCTTAGAATCAGACTGAGCAACGCGCCCGTAGCTCAGTTGGATAGAGCGTCTGCCTTCTAAGCAGAGGGTCGGGAGTTCGAGTCTCCCCGGGCGCGCCACTCCTGATTGTTCTTGTCTACACTCCACTGGCCACTCGTTTTGCGCGCAGACCATCGGTCTCCGCTCGATTCCCCTTGGAATTACGACTGAAGCGCTGCAATGGCGGTGACCGCAACAGAAGCCCCTAAACTTAGGGAGATGCACTTAGCGATGGTCGCTCGTTTCATGTGAAACACACACCACTCCCGGAAATAGGGAGGCACTGCAATTGCGAAATGCAGTTTCCACTCGTCGAGCAGGATTCGTTTCAGGTGTTTCGCAAAAGCTTCAGAATTTACGCGCGCTTGATGCGTTTCTTGGAGGCGGACGCCGACTTAGGTTTGGAACGTCTGAGGGCTTTCATCAATTCAAGATTCTTCTTGATTAGAGCATATCGCTGCTGAACGCAGGCGCGGCTCCGCAGAGGATCTTCAGGCGTGTTCATGACGTAGTCGAGAAGTCTCTCGACCGTGCTCGTCGCCACGTTCAATCGAGTATCCGAAGCGCCGTAGTAGATGAACACCTCACCGTTCGTTCGCGCCACCCATCCGTTGCTGAAGACGACGTTGGAGACATCGCCGATCCGCTCGCCGCCCTCCGGCGCCATGAAATAGCCAGCCGGCCGATGCGTAATCACTTGCGGTTGATCGAGGTCGCACAAAAACATGTACATGACATACCGCAGACCGGCTGCCGTATTGCGGACTCCATGCGCCAGATGCAGCCAGCCATTTTCTATTTTGATGGGCGCGGGCCCGAGACCATTTTTGACTTCCTTGATTGTGTGGTACTCGCGGTTGTCGATGATAATTTCCTGTTCGATCTCAGCGCCTTCCATGGAGTGCGACAAGCCCCATCCGATGCCTCCGCCCTTGCCCGCTTGGATGAATTCGTCTTGCGGCCGGGTGTAGAGGGCGTACTTTCCGTGGACAAATTCGGGATGCAGCACCACGTTGCGTTGCTGGGGCGATTTCGTTTTCAAGTCGGGCAACCGCTCCCAGTTTTTCAAATCCTTTGTGCGAGCGATCCCGCATTGCGCGACAGCCGTTGACGTATCCCACGTGGGCGCCTTCGGGTCTTTGCGCTCTGTGCAGAATAGGCCGTAAAACCAGCCGTCCTCATGGCGGACCACTCGAATGTCGTAAACATTGACGTCCGGGTCCTCCGTCTCGGGCATCAGAATCGGATAATCCCAGAAACGGAAGTTATCAATGCCATTCGGACTTTCCGCCACCGCAAGAAATGACTTGCGGTCCGCGCCTTCCACACGCGGAAATAGAAGGACCTTCCCCTCGTGTTCCGTGGCTCCGGAATTGAAAGTGGCGTTGATTCCCATTCGTTCCATCAGATGAGGATTCGTTTTGTGGTCGAGGTCATAGCGCCAAAACAAGGGCGTGTGTTCCGCCGTGAGCACGGGGTATCTATAACGATCGAAGATTCCGTTGCCAGTTTCGGATTTGACGTTCTTACGAGCAATCAGTTTCTCGTGCTGTTTGAGTAGCGTATGAACTTTCTTCGTGAACTCAGCATGCTTCATATCCGATGCTCCGTTGTCCGAATCTTGGCGGTCTTTGAATTACTTGTGCGCGCTTTCCATGCCATCCAAACGAGCCATGGTTTCGAAACACGCGCGGCTGTTGTGATAAGGGCACTTCCAGGGGTCCACCTTGAACTTATCGTTGCTCGGGATGCCCGTTCTGGACACCTTCCAGAACCACTCACCGCTCCGGCGATCCACGATATACCTTTCGATAAAGTCCCAACTGTTTTGGGCCGCTGCCAGAAAATGTTCCTGGTTCGAGAGCTGATAAGCGTTTAGGAATCCCACCACCGCTTCGGCTTGAGGCCACCAATGCTTGTCAGAATCGATGATTCCTTTGGGGCTTGCTTCGTACAGTAGCCCGCCATCCGAGTCCAGACCGCTGTCGCAGACGGCCTGCGCCATTTTGACGGATTCTTTCCGCACGTCTTCCAGAATCGGCTGGTCGCCGAGTATCTCAGCCGACTCGCAGAGGAGCCAGCTCCCCTCGATATCGTGTCCGAAGGAAACGTGATCGGATTTCGAATGCCATTCTTCGTCGAAAAACAGCAGAAAATGATGTGTTCGCGGATTGATTATTCTTTCCAGAAAAATTTGGATAAGTTCCCGCAGACGCCGGCGAAGCCCTGCATCCTCCCATGCGCGCAGAAGGTTCGCATAAGCTTCCAGGACATGGAGGTGTGTATTCATGGATTTCTTTTCATCCATGTCTCCCTCACTCAAACGCTGATCCTTGGAAAGCGTCCAGTCGCGGTCGTAGGTCTCGAAATAGCCTTTGTGCAAGGGGTCGTAGCTTGCCCGCTCGATCGCTTCGTAGAGCTGAACCGCTTTGTGCAACGATTCTTGATTTCTCGTGGAGATGTAGTATTCGGCGAGGGAATACACCGCGAAAGCTTGGCCATAGATTCTCTTCTTGGTGTCCACGGCATGGCCGAGGTGGTCCACAAGCCAGTAGACACCGCCGAACTCCGCATCCCAAAAATGGCGCAGGATATAGTCGTAAGCCCTGCGCGCCGTTTGGCGATAGGGCTCCTCGCCGTAGACGCGAAAGGCCTTGGAAAAGGTCCAGAGAATCCGCGCGTTCAGAATCAGACCCTTTTGCGCAAGGGGATCTATTGTCAAGTCGTTGGCGATTTGTCCCCTGAAGCCGCCGAATTGTTCGTCAATGGAGTACTTAAGCCAGAACGGCAGAATGTCTGAACGAAGTTCCGTTTCAACGCGTTGTCGGAGGTCCTTCAATGTCTCACTCCATTGCATGGCCATTGGGCAGTAGTCGCCTCGTCAACAATAATAGGCCGTTCTTGCGCGTCACCGGCCGCTGCCCATGCCAGGTTCCGCAACTGAGCCGGCCGGACGGTAATAGTTCAAATGTTCGAGCTCTTTCAGGTGGTCGTACCACGTGAACTTCAGAATCAGTGATGTCACCGCGGTGATTGCCGCTGTTATCACGGCGCACCGAATCTTCCATGTCACGATATAGATGGGCAAAGCGACCAGGCTGATCTGCCAGCAGATTCCAACCGCAATATTGAACATATCGCGCAAAAAATCTCTATTGCGCTCAAACGTCGGGTCCTCCTGGCGAACCTTCCGAAGGATTGGCTCCCAGAAACCCCACGGCCGCACTCGACGATAGAAATCCTTCAGGACTCCATCATCTTCAGGCTTCGTGAGCAAGGTGCCGGCAATGCATCCAATCAGCGACAATGCCAGGACGATGGGGAAGATCAGCGTGACATCCAAGTTGACTGGGTGCGTCTTCAAAAATGAGGACGTGTCGAATACCATGGGAAGAAGCTTCGGCATGAGCAATGAGCCTGCGATTCCGGTGACCATTCCCCAGAAGTAGCCATATCCGTTGAATCGCCACCAATACCACTTCAAGACATTGGAAGCGGTGTATCCGCCCCACAGCCCAGAAACAATCCAAAGAACCACGTCGTTGACGTTCGCGACATACCAACCGATCGTGACACCCACGACCACTACCGCAAAGGAACTGAGGTAACTTAGACGAACGTAGGTCTTCGGCGGTGCGTTCGGATTGATATAGCGCTTGTAGATATCATTTACGAAGTAGGGAGGCGCCGCATTCACCGTTGCAGCGAAGTTCGACATGAACGCAGCTAGGAGGCCTGCAATCAGGAACCCGAGCAATCCGACAGGAACAAAACGGCCCAGGGCGTAGGGCAACACCAACTCAAAATCCATGTTGGTTCCCATGCCGCGGATTTGGTCGCTGAAAAAAACCAAAGCCAGCACGGTTAATCCTGTAATCAGGAAGTAGCGGGGAAATGTCAAGACGACGTTCACCCAACTGCTCATCATGGAGGCTTCGCGCGGGTTCTTTGCCGAAAGGATTCGCTGCATGTCGTAGTTGGGTGCGGGACCCGCCGCACTGATAAAAATTCCCTTGAAAAACAGCATCATGACGAAGAAGCCGAATAATCCGTAGCCGTCCTTGGCGATTTTATCAGTCGCTGAAGGAATCAGCGAAGACCAATCCAAGTTCAAGTGCCAGCCAAAGAAAATGTTGTCCCAACCAGCCGGAACAAAACGATGCAGCGTGCCCGGAGCAACTCTGGCCATGGCTATAATACCCACAGCAAACGAGGCCACTGAAAGGATGCAGAATTGAATGACCTCGGTAATCACAACGCTGATCATGCCGCCCTTGATGACGTAAATCGTGGTGATGGCGATCAAGATCAGGGCGTATTCGTTGGGCGTCAGATGCCAAGGCAAGAAGGTTGCCGCAAATTTCCCGATTCCCTTGAAGCCGTAGCTGAAAAATCCGATGATGCTGACAAACGCGTAGATTACAACGATGAGGTGCGAAAGCTGAGCGCCACGGCCTGTGCCAAACCGCGTCTTGATCCACTCCGCGCCGGTCATCACATTGGAACGGCGCAGCCACGTTGACAGATAAACCATCAAGAAAACTTGGTTGAAAGTTGGCCAAAGCCACGGGATCCAGACGCTCTTCACGCCATAAATGAACATCCAGTAGACCAGCAACATCGTGCCGCTAATGTCGAACATTCCTGAAGCGTTCGAAATTCCCAGCACGTACCACGGCATGGCATTGCCACCCAAGAAGTACGCCTGGATGTCTCGCGATGCGCGGTGGGAAACCCAGTAGCCGACCAGAACGGATGACGCAAGATAGGCGACAATGATGGCAATGTCGATTGCGTGCAAATGCATACCGCACCTCAATTCAGCAGCAGGGAGTGTTTAACCGGGGCAGCCGAAGCCCGCTCGATCCTGTTCGTCTCAGCCCGGTTTGATCGGGCTCGCCACTATACACCAACTGCACCGGATTGGTGCCTTCAGATCAGGCGTGCGCTTTTCCATCCAATGAGGTCACGGGAGCTGGCCCGCAAGTAAGAAAACTAGAGATGCCTGCCAGTTAATGGCGACTTCATTGCTTGCATACGAACCTTGGTCATCCACATAGATCTTTGCTGGCGGCAAGGAAGGCAGGCGCGCCAGTACGGCGTCTTGTCTATTGGCGTTGGGCCCTCCGGAGAGCAAGCCAGGCCAGGGCTCGGAATTAATGTTTGCGGCACTTGGCCGATGGTGCGGATGACGTACAGGATTGGAACCCACTTGGGTCACAAAGGAGATGGAAAAAGTGTTGCGTCCGAGGAGGTAGTGAAGGTTGTCGAGCGCCGTTTCAACAAATGTGTGGTCCGGTGCGAAGGCATTAGCCATCAGCAAAAGAATGCCGTAATGTGCTGCCAGGTCGTTTGAGCCCCACTCGTAGTCCCTTGTGGTCAAGCTGACATGGTAAGGATTGTTTTGGGTTCGCTCCGCGATCTCACGGGCGGCAGCCAGCGTCATTTCGCGAATATCCGCAACGACGCGTGAATCAGTGCCGGTTCTCTTGGTAAAAGCGTAGGTCCAGAACCCCATAACGGCCTCGGCGTTCCATCCCACGGCATAGCCGGCATTCGGAATAGGGCGAAACTTCCTGTAGTTCTCTATAAAATACTTGTTATATGCAAGCTCACCGGTCGTTCTCCAGAGTTCCGCTGCTGCCCAGAGGTGTTCATCGCTACAAACCCTATCGTCGTACACCCCTGTTTGAATCCCCGGCGGATTCCTGAAGGTAACGTTGGGATGAACCTCAATCCATGCCCAGGCTTTGCGGGCCGCAACTAGGGAGCGTGCCGCAAAGTCCTTGTCGTAGGGAGCGTACACGCGGGCGACAATGGCCGCGACGGCCGCCAGATTGGCTGTGGCACAAGAGCTCTTGTAGGGTGGCTCCCCGGTTCCAATGATCTCGCTGGGCATGTGATCATCCTGCGGCATCACGAAGCCGCAGAAACGCTCGCTGGATTGTTTGTGCCACACGCCTCCATCTTCGTCCTGCATCTTGAGCATCCACTCGAGATTCCAGCGTATCTCGCTCAGGATATCGGGCGTACCGTTTCCTGTTTCAGGGATATTGAGCTTTATGGACGCGAGTTTCGGCCCGAACATCTCCCAAGCCCGTAGCAAGGTGCTCGTCGCGGCTCCGGAATTAACGACGTAACGGCCGTAATCCCCGGCATCGTGCCATCCGCCGGTTACGCTGGCTGGCCCTTGTTTCCCCGAAGAAGCGTGATAGCGTGCATCAAGGTGGCAGGCTGGGTGAGTGAACCCTGGAAACTCTGGCCCGAGATCGACGGCTGTCCCGCAGCGCTGGCCGTAGAAGGCGCGCATGGCCAGGTAGTACGTCCGCGAATACACATCGGAGCGAATAGCAAAGTCCCAACTGCGTCCCATTCCGGGTACTTCGACGTAGTACACGCCCGCCTTCCGGAGGCTCGAAAAGTCGGCGACCTGGATTGTGTCGCCAGAGTCGTTATCAGGCACAGCGGGGGAGAGTTTCCCTTGTAGGACGACGGTGCCGTCACTGGCGCGTCTTACTTGGAAAGTCTCAGCAGTGGCCGTGACGATTGCGAGCTTCGGCGAATTCGGCGGATAGCCAACCTGGTCGATTTTAATTTCTGGACTGGCGGTGTTGCCTGCGCTTGCCGCCCCCGCCAGGAGCAAAATCAGACTCAAGGATAACGGTATTCTCATGGAGGATTCACCAGCCTTGCATTGTAAACTCACGAGTCTCTCTTTTTGCGCGATTCGTTGCAATCACAAACAGAATTGCTTACACTGCGAGTTCTGCGATCTGAGGGAGTCCCGCTGCGGTTCCCTCCGTTGGGTAAAGAGAACCGTTTAGGTAGATGTTCCTTGGTTTCCTCATTTGCTGTGAGTTTCGTTCTTATAGGAGCCCATGAATATGCAATATGGCTATTTTGATGACAAAAACAGGGAATACGTGATCAACCGGCCCGACACGCCACTGCCGTGGATCAATTATTTAGGCTGCGAGGCGTACTTTGGGATCATTTCCAATACGGCCGGTGGGTACTCGTTCTATCGGGACGCGAGACTCCGACGAATCACTCGATATCGTTATAACAACGTTCCCTACGACCTAGGCGGGCGCTACATTTACCTCCGTGACGACGCTTCTGGAGAGTCTTGGTCGCCATCATGGGAGCCGACCCGCCATGAACTTCAGCATTATTCGTGCCGTCATGGCATGGGCTACAGCATCATCGGTTCCGAGTATCGGGGGATCGAGGCCTACACGCGGTATTTCGTCCCGCTTGGGGAAGATTTGGAGATTTGGCAACTTACGGTGACGAATCACCGGTCGGCGCAGGCGTCCCTCTCTGTATTTTCCTGCATTGAGTTTTGCTTGTGGGATGCGCAAGACGACTCCACCAACTTCCAGCGCAACTTCAACACTGGCGAGGTGGAGGTTGAAGACGGCGTGATCTACCACAAAACCGAATATCGCGAACGTCGCGACCATTTCGCCTACTTCGCGTGCTCGGGCAAACTGGCAGGGTTCGATACGCAACGGGAGGCGTTCATCGGCGCCTACCGCGGATGGGAAAAGCCGCAGGCCGTCGAGCGCGGAGAGTCTGCAAATTCCATCGCTCACGGGTGGGCACCCATCGGTTCGCACCACGTGAAAATGGAATTGGCGCCCGGCGAATCAAAGCAAATCGTATTTGTGCTTGGCTATCAGGAGAACCCAAAGGACCAGAAATTCGATCCTCCTGATTCGCAAGTCATCAACAAAAAGAAGGCCAAACCGACAATCGCGAAATACCTGGACAGGGCGAACGCGGACGCAGCCTTTGAAAAACTGCGCACCTACTGGGACGGTTTGCTTGGAGTGCTTCAAGTCGATACGCCCGACGTGCACACAAACCGCATGGTCAACATCTGGAATGCCTACCAGTGCATGGCCACATTCAATATGTCGCGTTCCGCTTCATTCTATGAATCCGGGATTGGGCGCGGGTTGGGTTTCCGCGATTCGAATCAAGACCTTCTGGGTTTCGTGCAGATTGTGCCTTCGCGCGCGCGCGAACGCATACTGGACCTTGCCGCCACGCAATTGCCGACCGGCGGCGCCTATCACCAGTATCAGCCGCTCACCAAGCGGGGAAACGACGAAATCGGAAGCGGCTTCAACGATGATCCTCACTGGCTCATTTTGGGTGTCGCAGCCTATCTCAAGGAGACGGGTGATTGGAGCATCCTCGACGAGCGCGTCCCCTACGACAACTTGCCCGGTTCGGAACAGCCGCTATTCGAGCACTTGCAGCGCAGCTTTCATTACACGCTCGACCGTCTGGGCCCGCACGGTTTGCCCTTGATTGGACGCGCCGACTGGAACGACTGCCTCAACTTGAACTGCTTTTCCGACACGCCTGGGCAATCGTTTCAAACGACTACAAACAAGGATGGCAAGGTCGCGGAGTCGATCTTCATCGCGGGATTGTTTGTCCTGGCAGGAAAGGAACTAGCGGCTATCGCGACACGCCGCGGTCTGGAGAAAGATGCGAAGTCTTATCTTGCGGAAGCGGCCCGAATGGAAGAGACCGTGCGGAAGCACGGCTGGGACGGCGAGTGGTTTCTGCGGGCTTATGACGATTTCGGCCACAAGGTCGGTTCCCAGGAATGCAAGGAGGGGAAAATCTTCATCGAGCCCCAAGGCTTTTGCGTCTTGGCAGGGATTGGACTGGATGATGGGCGAGCCGAAAAGGCCATAGAATCAGTTCGCGCGCATCTTGCCACGAAGCACGGCATCGTCCTCCTCCAGCCGGCCTACACGAAGTACTACCTTAACTTGGGCGAGATTTCGTCTTACCCGCCCGGCTACAAAGAAAACGCGGCAGTTTTCTGCCACAACAATCCTTGGGTGATTATTGCCGAAACTGTGTTGGGACACGGCGACGCCGCGCATGACTACTATTTGCGAATCAATCCTTCGGCGCGGGAAGCGATCAGCGAGATTCATCGCTGCGAGCCTTACGTTTACGCCCAGATGATTGCCGGACGCGACGCGCCCTCGGAGGGTGAAGCCAAAAACTCCTGGCTTACCGGAACCGCCGCATGGAATTACTTCGCCATTACCCAATCGATCCTTGGAATAAAAACGTCTCTCGACGGCCTGCGCATTGCGCCCGTCATTCCGAAAAGCTGGCGAGGATTCAAGGCTACGCGTAAATATCGCGGCGTCACGTACCACATTACGATTGAGCGCGGCGGCGATGGCAACCGCATCTCGCTTTCCGTGGATGGCACGCCCGTCAAAGGCGACACGGTTCCTCCGCCTACCGACGGACGCAAGGAAGTCTTCGTGAAGGGAACTCTCACGTAGCGGAGTTCGGGTCTGTTTGATAAAGCTGCTTGGACAAGCAGGAGTCGAATCTCGTCCTATTGCCTGCGTTTCAAGTTGTTGGGACGGCGCTCGATGACGGAGGAGGCGCACTTTGTTTTCGCCCGATAATGATCGATACAGCAGGATGACGTACCGCCGTTGTGGCAAGAGCGGGTTGATTCTGCCCGCAATTTCTCTGGGACTTTGGCACAATTTCGGAGGCGTCGACGTCCTTGAAAACGGCCGAGCCATTTTGTGGCGCGCCTTCGACCTCGGCATCACACATTTTGATCTCGCCAATAATTATGGTCCGCCTCCGGGATCGGCTGAAGAGAACTTTGGGCAAATCTTGAAACAGGATTTTGCCGCTTACCGCGACGAGATGATCATCTCCACGAAAGCCGGGTACTACATGTGGCCCGGACCTTACGGAGATTGGGGCTCGCGGAAGTATCTCCTGGCCAGTTTGGATCAGAGTCTGAAGCGCATGGAACTGGACTACGTTGACATTTTTTACTCACACCGCCCTGATCCTGATACGCCTCTGGAGGAGACAATGTCGGCACTCGACCAAGCCGTCCGGTCGGGGAAGGCGCTTTATGCCGGCATATCCAATTACAACGTTCAACAGACGGCGGATGCTTTGAAGATTCTCCGCGAATTGGGAACGCCTTGCGTGATTCACCAAGTTAAGTATTCGATGTTCGTGAGGACGCTCGAAGAAGGGTTGCTGGATTTATTGGGAACTCAGGGCGTCGGATGCATCGCATTCAGCCCACTTGCACAGGGTCTGCTTGCGGATCGCTACCACGACGGTGTTCCTGAGGATTCGCGCGCCTCGAAGCCGCACGGCTTCTTGAAGAAGAAAGATTTGGACAAAAAGAAGCTCGCTCAAGTGCGTGCCTTGGATGAGATCGCACGTCAACGGGGCCAGAGCCTTGCACAAATGGCGCTGGCGTGGGTGCTTAGGGACAATCGGATGACCAGCGCGCTTGTCGGAGCCAGCAAGGTCGGACAACTGGAGCAAAACGTCGCGGCAATCAGTAATTTGAAGTTTTCTACGGAAGATCTGAAACGCATAGAACAAATCCTCGGGCCCGCGCAAGGCGAATCATAATCCCGCGATCGACTGTTATTAAGCTGCTGCGCGGGTGGCAAACAGAAGGGCGCCCGGGAATGCCAGGTCGAAATTTTAGAGCTTTTTCCCCTTGGAGGCCTGGCCGCGAAGCAGGAAAGTCTTCGGGCATTTCCCCACGCCGCAGATTTTGAATGACCCGAAGTCCTTGCACCAAGGCCCATCGGGGGCTTCCGGTTCTGTCTCACGCCACAACAACTTCAACTGGTAAAGATCTTCGCCTGTAATTTTGCGTTCGCGGAGTCTTTCAAACAAATGGTCACGAAGAGCGGGCGGGAGGTCCGTCCATTGGATTTTGGGCATTCACAATCCGAACGTCTTGCGGGCGAGTTCTTCCTTGATGCGCCGCCGTTCGCTTCGGCTCGTAGCAGCAATCAGACGATCGGCAAGTTCAAAAAAGTGTTGCTTTTCGTTTTCTTGGGTTTCGAGTCCCGCCTCGATCAACTTTTCCAGTACTTGATTGGCGCTTCTGCGTTCGCGCCTCGCAAGGGCTTGGACTTTGCTGGCAATCTCGGGCCGCAGGGAGATGCTGCGTCGCACAGTCTTCTTTGCACTTTTGGCGGTAGCCATGTATTTAATTCTACACCAAGATACACCACTCTGCACCATCTCTCTTCCTTCTTCTGCCTGGTATTACTCCCAATCGTAAGAAATCTTTCCGCGGCGAGCCGATCAAGAACGGTGGTATCTTGTTCCGTTTGGCAAGGAGCATGACAGCAGGGTTCCTTCGGTCTTGACCACTATCGCATGCAATCACTCTAATCAACGGATGAAAAACTTCTGGACCAATCTCGCGGGGTTGGAGGCAACATGAAATCATTTCAGAGATCAATTTATTGGCTAGGGGCAGTGCTTGTTCTGCTTGTTCCCGTGGCATTTTCCGCCACTTCTTTGAGAACCACCAATCTCCGCTGCGAGTACAAAACAAACCCAGTCGGGATCGATATCCTCCAGCCGCGGTTCAGTTGGGAGCTGGTATCTTCGGAGCGGGGAACGGCCCAAACGACCTACCAGATTCGTGTGGCTGAATCGGAAGCTGACCTCGCGAAAAATAGGCCGCTTTGGGATTCCGGCAAACAAGCATCCGACTCCTCCATTCAAGTTGTCTATCAGGGAAAAGCTTTGGAAAGCGGCCGTCGCTACTTCTGGCAAGTCCAGGTGTGGGATAACCAGGGATGCTCGTCGGGTTGGTCCGAGCCTGCCTACTGGGAAATGGGGCTCCTGCAACCATCTGATTGGAAAGCAAGCTGGATCACTCCTAATCTGCAAGAGGATCATTCCAAAGCTAACCCCTCACCCATGCTCCGCCGTGTTTTTCAGGTGAAGAAAACCGTCGCGAAAGCTCGTCTTTATGCTTCCGCTATGGGGCTATATGAATTCGAACTCAACGGCAAGCGGGTGGGCGACGAGTACTTTACTCCGGGTTGGACAGCCTACGATTTTCGCTACCAGTATCAAACCTTTGACATCACAAGCCAACTGAAACCGGGCGACAACTGTCTGGGTGCCTTGCTTGGAGATGGTTGGTTTCGCGGCCCCATAGGGTGGGAAGGTGGACGCAACTCTTACGGCGACCGATTGGCTTTGCTGGCCCAAGTTGTAATCACGTACACCGACGGCACACGCGATACTTTCGGCACGGACGCGAATTGGAAAGCCTCGACTGGGCCCATCCTCCAGTCCGAGATCTACAATGGCGAAACATACGACGCGCGTCTCGAGCGGCCTGGATGGAGCCAGGCTGGCTACGATGACAAATCATGGGTTGGTGTCACTGTGCTTGACCCTCCGAAAGCCAAGCTCGTTGCCCCTGCCGGACCGCCAGTCCGCAAAATTCAAGAAATCAAGCCGATGAAAATCTTGAAAACTCCAGCCGGAGAAGCCGTGATTGATATGGGGCAGAACATGGTCGGTTGGGTGCGCTTCAATCTGTCGGCCCCGGCAGGAACTACAGTCACCTTGCGTCACGCTGAAGTGCTCGACAAAGAAGGGAATTTTTATACTGCGAATTTGCGCACCGCGAAACAGGCAATCACCTACACGGCGAAAGGGACAGGAGTCGAGAAATTTGAGCCGCACTTCACGTTTCAAGGGTTTCGCTATGTTTCAGTGAAGGGTTGGCCCGGTGAATTGAATCTCGATGATTTCACTGGGGTGGTGGTTCATTCCGCGATCACCTCAACGGGAACATTCGAGACTTCGAACGCTATGTTGAATCAACTGCAGCACAATATTGTCTGGGGACAAAAAGGAAATTTCGTGGATGTCCCCACGGATTGCCCGCAGCGTGATGAAAGATTGGGCTGGACGGGAGACGCCCAGGTATTTGCAAGGACTGCCAGCTTCAATCACGACTCAGCCGCGTTCTACACCAAGTGGCTGAAGGACTTGGCGCTGGACCAGCAGGACGACGGCGCTGTTCCGCATGTGATTCCCAACGCGCTTTCCCACCGGACACGAAAGGGCGAGTCAGCGTCGGCAGGTTGGTCTGATTCAGCGTTGATTGTGCCTTGGACGGTTTATTTGACGTATGGCGATCGCCGAGTTTTAGAAGAGCAGTACGAGAGCATGAAAGCTTGGGTCGAATACATGCGCCGCGAAGCAGGCGAGCGATACATCTGGTCGAGTGGCTTCACCTTCGGCGATTGGCTAGCGTACGCTCCCGCGAACTCCGACTATCCTGGCGCAACGACCGATAAGGATCTGATCCAGACTGCGTACTTTGCGCGCTCCACTTCAATCCTTGCGAAAACCGCGGAACTACTGGGAAAGAAGGACGATGCTGCCTCCTATGCAGGATTGTTGGAAAAAATTAAGGCAGCGTTCCAAAAAGAATTTGTCACAGCGAACGGACGGCTTTCCTCCAACACTCAGACTGCTTATGCTCTTGCTCTTGCGTTCGACCTTCTCCCCGAATCATTGCGCGCGAATGCAGCGGGGCGATTGGCATATGATGTTCGCAAATCCGGTCACCTCACCACGGGTTTTCTCGGCACGCCGGTTCTTTGCCAGACCTTGAGCGACAATGGCTATTTCGTTGAAGCGTATATGTTGGTGAATCACAAGGAGTATCCGTCGTGGCTGTACCCGATCACGAAGGGCGCCACGACGATCTGGGAGCGCTGGGACGGAATCAAGCCCGATGGAACTTTCCAGGATCGCTCGATGAATTCCTTCAATCACTATGCCTATGGCGCGATTGGCGAGTGGCTCTATCGTGTCACGGCTGGCATCGAGATCGACGAGCGGCAACCAGGCTATAAGCACATCCTTATTCGGCCGCATCCCGGAGGTGGCTTGACTTATGCGAAGGCTTCCGTGCACAGCATGTTTGGCTTGGTCGCTTCCGGTTGGGAGATCCAGGATGGAAAGATGACGCTTCACATTGAGATCCCTGCCAACACGACGGCTGCCGTCCGCTTGCCCAGCGCTTCACTGGATCGTGTGACGGAGGGCGGGCATCCGCTTCAATCTGCTTCGGGCGTGTCGAATGCTCACCAAGTCGGTGACGCAGTGATCGCGGACGTTGGTTCCGGAACTTATTCGTTCCAATATCCGCAAAAGAACTAATCAGAAATTTGACCGGTTCGAAAATGCAATTGGCGCGCCCGCGCTGCTCGACATAACATACGCAATTGAGGACAAACGAATGAGACTGTACTGCCGCAACTATATCCTTTGTTCATTCTTCGTAGTGTTGTTCATGCTTCTTAGCTCGGCGCACTTGTCAGCTCAATCGGCCAAGTCGGGGCTTGATGATCCCAAGATCGACGCGCGCGTCAACGACCTGCTCAAACAGATGACCTTGGAAGAGAAGATCGGACAGTTGGTCCAATACTCGGTCGGAAACGCCACCGGTCCGGAAAAGGAGCGCACAGCGTACAAGGACAGATTGTCCAAAGGCCAAATCGGCTCGCTCTATAATTTGACGGGTGCGCGTGAACTAAACGCGATGCAGAGGATTGCCGTGGATGAATCGCGTCTGCACGTGCCCCTGGTTTTCAGCTTGGACGTGATTCACGGATACCGCACCACGTTTCCCGTTCCGCTTGGGCTTTCTGCAACATGGGATCCTGCGCTGGTGGAGAAGCTCTCACGCATCGCTGCCGAGGAAGCTACATCGGAAGGCATTCGTTGGACTTTTTCTCCCATGGTGGACATTGCTCGCGATGCGCGCTGGGGCCGCATCACGGAGGGTGCCGGTGAAGATCCTTATCTTGGCGCCGCAATGGCGCGCGCTTACGTCCGCGGCTACCAAGGCGCGAACCTCACCGATCCCACCTCGATGATCGCTTGCGCCAAGCATTACGTTGGTTACGGCGCGGCAGAGGGCGGGCGCGACTACAACACGACCGACATGTCGGATCGCGCGCTTCGTCAAGTGTACCTGCCGCCGTTCAAGGCCGCGGTGGACGCAGGCGCGGCCACGCTGATGAGCGCGTTTAATTCTCTGCAATACGTTCCGGCCTCCGCGAATCATTTCACTCTGACCGAAGTTCTCCGCGATGAATGGGGCTTCCGCGGCTTTGTCGTCAGCGACTGGGCCGCCATCACCGAACTTATCGACCACGGCATAGCAAACGACGAAGCCACTGCCGTGCGCAAAGCGCTCACCGCTGGCGTGGATATGGACATGGTGAGCGGCGCTTATGCCAACGCGCTGGCCGGCCAAGTGCGCAGCGGGAAGATTCCCGAGTCCGCCGTTGACGAAGCCGCTCGTCGCATCCTTCGCGTCAAGTTCGCAATGGGTCTGTTCGACCATCCCTACGCCGATGAATCGAAAAGCCCCATCACAAAGCTGGACCCGGAGCACGTGGCTGCAGCCCGAACATCGGCCGAAGAATCCTTCGTCCTGCTCAAGAACGAAATTGCTACTGGTGGCAAGCCGTTGCTGCCGCTCGCGTCAACCGTCCACACGATTGCTCTGGTCGGCCCCATGGCGGACAGCGCCGCTGATATGCTCGGCAGTTGGAGCGCCAACGGTGAAACGAAAGACGTCGCCACTTTGCGCGCCGCATTGACCGACCGATTGAAGGAATCGGGCGGAAAGCTCTTGTACGCAAAAGGCGCAGCATTCGGCGCGTCTTCTGAAGAAGGATTCGCCGAGGCGCTTTCAATAGCTCAACAATCCGATGTCGTTTTGGTCGCGCTGGGCGAACCGGCTTCCGATACGGGAGAAGCCGGATCTCGCACGCGACTCGGTCTTCCCGAAAACCAGGAAAAGTTGCTGCATGCCGTCGTGGCCACCGGCAAGCCGGTCGCTCTGATTATTTTCGATGGACGGCCACTGACGCTCGTATGGGAAGCCGCGAATGTGCCCGCCATTTTGGAAGCGTGGTACCCGGGCGTGCAAACTGGCCCGGCGCTGGTGCGCACGCTTTTCGGCGACGTGAATCCCAGCGGCCGGTTGACCGCTTCTTTCCCGCGCACCGTTGGCCAAGAGCCGCTTTACTACAACGCGCTCAGCACGGGCCGTCCCGCAACGGTTGATCTCTCGCACCCTCCGACGAACATTGAAGAGAAATACCTCTCTCGCTATCTCGACGAGACCAACTCAGCGCTCTATCCTTTCGGTTACGGAATGTCTTACACGAAATTCCAATTCTCGCCGCCGTCCGTCAGCAGCCAATCGATCAGCGCAAAAGCACTCAATGATTCAAGCACGAAGTTGACGGTCGCCGCCGACATCAAGAACGCAGGCGACCGCGTTGGCGCCGAAGTTGTCCAGTTGTACATCCAAGAGCGGGGCACCAGCGTGGCTCGCCCTGTGCGGGAACTGAAAGGCTTCCGGAAAATTACACTGGCTCCTGGAGAATCGCAGCGAGTGGAGCTCACGCTGGGGCGCGAGGAGCTTGCATTTTGGAATATCGACATGAAAAACGTCGTCGAGCCGTGCAAGCTGACCGTCTGGATCGCGCCCAGTTCCGTCGAAGGTACTCCAGCGGAAGTGACCATCGATCCTTAGCTTCCCGCCATCACGTCTCGTCGAGGCTGCGCGGGCGACGTTAGGGTTTGCAGTTGCCGTTGTTGTTGACTTCACTCTGTCAACCCGAGCGAGTCACGGCATTGCCGGGACGACGAGGGATCTGCACCAGCAGTTCGCCCGAAGCCTTTGCATTGTGAAGCAACGCGCATTCGGGTCTTCTGTACCTCTGCAAAAATTTGCGATTAGACGGGGGTGCCGTTCTTTGTTTTCAATCACTTGCGCGTCTTTGTAATTCCGCCCGTTGGCGATTAGAAATGACGATCCGGCGAAGATCGTCACCCTGTCTCCGCGCGAGCGGTGACGAGTCGAAGGGTCTCTCTTCGCATTTTCCGTGACATGCCGCGCTGCATTTGGTGTCGCTTTTGCCCGTCATCCTGAGGCGCCGGTTTGAAACCGGAGGCTCGAAACACAGAGAAGCCGGCACGGAGGCGGGAGTAACCTCAGGTGTGAAGACCTGAGCTACATTCGCAGATTCGCCATCCAGCGATTCAGTTTTCAAAGAGCGTCTCAATCCTCTTCAAGAGGACCTGGCAGTCAAACGACACTGCCCACTTCCCTCGCAATGGAATCTCTCCATTCTGCCACCTCTATTATACTGTATGTTAACTACAGTGTCAATAACAGCTGAAGCTACTCATCGCAACAAAGCAAGGGGTTTGTGAACGCGCCCGGCAGGGGGCTCCCGCAGTCCAATCCTCACTTGTAACATTGCATTAATATTTGCGCGGGGCGTTTCCAGTAGAATCCTTTCCCATGCCAATCGAGAATATACAGATTGTTACAACTGTCGGAGCGCGCCATGGACACAAGGTTCTGGCCTTGACGGGCACGCTAAACATCCACACGATCTTCGACTTTCAAAATGCCGTGCGCGCGGACGCTTCTCCCGCGCTGATCGTGGACTTCAGCGGCGTTCCTTACATGGACTCCGCTGGGCTCGGCGCGGTGATTGGGGCGCATGTGGCTGCGCAGAGAACACAGCGCCGGATCGCGTTCGCGGGGATGAACGAACGGCTAAACACGCTGATCGAGATGTCACACCTCGGGCAGGTCCTCCGCATCTACCCCACGGTAGCTGAAGCCGAAACCGCACTCGGCTAAGCAACATAGTCTGCTTCTTGGGTCCGTCCGCAGATGCGAAAGGCTAAACTGCGGGAAACGTCTATGAGGTTCCGCGCTGTGGACGAAAACGCGTTCGGGCAAGGAGCACAGATGCTGGTCGTGCCGATAAGTGCCGAGCCTGCTTTTCACTTTTCCCTGAATTTGAACCTCACGTCAGATTTCCCAAGGCGCCGGAGCGAGGGCCAAAGTGAACGTCCGAGGGAGTACCGGCGTCGGGTACGCCTAGCACCCGAAGTTTTGGTCCATCCTCTTTGGGCTGGTGCATCATGGCCACGAGGGCAACATGGAAACTAAAGATTTCGCCGAGTTTGTTGCAAGCCAACAGAAAACAGAGGCTGAGACCAAGATCAACTGGGCAGAAACGCGAGAGGAATGGCTCAGGAACCTGGATTCTTTGCACCAGAGGATCGTTAGCTTTCTGCGAGAGTATATCGATCAGGGTTCGATAAGCTATGATTTCACTGAAATCGAGTTGAACGAGCCAAACATCGGTCGATATATGGCCAAGAGAATGGACATCACAATTGGAAGGCAACGTGTCTCCCTTGTGCCCGTTGGAACATTGCTCATTGGGAGTAAAGGGCGGGTGGACGGGGAAGGCTTTGCAGGCCGCGCGCAGACCCTTCAGGTAGATGGAAAGGGAAGAGCGCAGCGAACCTCATCAAAGGTACGGTGAACATAGGGAAAGTCCCCCCACCGCTTCCGCAGAAGCCAGCGACTTCGTGGGCTTGGAAAATTGTTACTAATTCAGTTCACAAGAAATTTGTGGATCTCGACAAGGAGTCTTTTTTCGCACTTCTTGTGGAAATTGCGAATGGCTAGACGGTTCGCTCTTGATCCTGCTCTGCAATGGGATGAGCGTCTTGCATATCATCAGGATATCGAGGCCTCCTTGCGCCTCTACTTCAGTACGTCCGCTCCGGCATTTAAGGCGCGATTTGTGGGAAAAACACAAGATGAGGTGGACCAAGAACTGGCGTTGCGTCTGGAAGAGACGGATGTCAGATTAGCCTTTGTTGTCCTGACCAGCATAAAAGCCACTTTCCGAGTGGATTTTGACACTCGATGTAGGGAAAAATTGAAGGACGACTTGTCGAGGTACTTTCGCGCAATTGGAAAGGAACGCAAAAGCGCAGTGCGCTTGGATGAGGATATCCTAGAAGGAGGAAAAGATAGACGGCAGTAAGTCCGCCCAGATTGATCGGCGATCTTCGCGGTGCTTTCTATTTTAGACATCGTATCGCTCACGGAAGATATTGGCCTCCACGAGGGCGCAAGTACGATTTCGCCTCAGTTCACCTGTTGGCAAATAGCATCATTTCTGCCTTCCCATTCGTGGTTTGACCGTCGATATGGACTGTTTGTTGAAATTCTAAAGGAAACCTCCATCCGCAGTGGCAATGTTTCCGCTCATCCTGTTCACGCTCACACTCTTCATTTCAAGTTTGGCCTTGAAACTCCCCTGGACGGCCTTTCCGATAGGCCCGAAGAGTGAAGAGAGCTTTCACGCGACCTTTGCGGGACGCAGGCGATGCGTTCCATCACGAGGCTCGAAAAGCAAAAGGCACGCTTCACCTTCTTAGAATGACCGTTGCACTATTGCGTCAAACGGAGCGAAGGGCTAAGGCGCGGGCGAAGGTTGCGTGCGCGACAATTTCCTCTGTTATAATGCCGCCGGGTTTGGAGCCTGTGACTCATGAGAACCGTCCTTATCTGCAGTCTCCTTTTCGGAGCGGTTGTTTTTCTGGTTCCGGCTGCAAGTGCGCAGCACGAAGTCGTAGTCCTTCCTTACGCGGGACCCATCAGCCCGGCCAGCGCCGATTACATCACGCGCGGCATCAGCGAAGCCGAATCGCGCAACGTCGCCGCGCAATCGGGTTACAATACGCGGAAATTTGAAGTATACGGAGGCTATGGAGTTGGTCACACTTCAATCCATACAGGCAGCGGCCGACCGCATTAGGAATTCCATCCTGCTTTCTCCGTTCGTCCGGTCCGAGAGGTTCTCGCAACTCACGGGCAGCTCGATTTTCCTCAAACTCGAGAACCGGCAAATTACCGGCGCGTTCAAGGAACGGGGCGCGCTGAACAAAATCCTTCTGCTCAGGGATGAAGAGCGCCGGCGCGGAGTGATTGCCGCATCGGCGGGGAATCACGCGCAGGCCGTCGCATATCACGCCGCGAAGCGCGGAATTTCCGCGCAAATTTGCATGCCGCTGACGACGCCGCTGGTGAAAGTATCGGCAACGCGCGGCTATGGCGCGGAAGTGATTCTTTTCGGCGCAAATTACGATGAGGCGTGTGAAGAAGCGCTCCGGCGGTGCAAGGAGCAGGGGCTCACGTTTATTCATCCTTTCGACGACGAGGCGGTGATTGCGGGGCAGGGAACGCTGGGAATCGAAATGTTGGAGCAGATTCCAGACCTGGATTCGCTGGTGGTTCCGGTGGGCGGCGGCGGGTTGATCTCAGGCGTGGCGTGCGCCGCGAAGGAGATCAATCCGAAGATTCGCGTGATCGGCGTGCAATCGTCGAAATTGCCTTCGATGAAGGCGGCGCTGGAAAACAACGCTCCGGTCACGTTGCCGGCGGACAAGACAATCGCGGATGGAATTGCGGTTCGTTGCGCCGGCGCTCTGACGCTGCCTGTGGTGCGGAAATACGTGGACGAAATCGTCACGGTGGACGACGAAGAGATTGCCAACGCGATTTTGCAATTGCTCGAGCAAGAAAAGACGCTCAGCGAGGGCGCGGGCGCGGTGGCAACCGCGGCCGTCTTGAACAGGAAAGTATCGAACCTCGGGAAGAAAGTGGGAGTGCTGGTGTGCGGCGGGAACATCGACGTGACGCTGCTCTCACGAATTATCGAACGCGGCCTTGTGAAAGACGGCCGCTTGCTGCGAATCCGCATCCACCTGCCCGACCATCCGGGCGCGCTGGTGAAGCTATCGAAGGTGATTGCCGATCACCAGTCGAACATCATCGAGACATCGTTCAATCGCGCTTACTACGGCGTGGTGCTCGGCGATACGGCCATCGACATCACGATGGAAACTCGCGGGCCCGACCACATTGCCGAAATCGTTGCCGCATTGGACGCCGCCAACTACGTCCACGAGCGGGTGCAATAGCCCATTTCGCGTGATTCAGGCTGCAAACCAAACTCTTGACCGTTGTTCTGGCCAAGTGATAGCCTCGAATTCAAAGCTTCGAAAATCCTAATTGAATTCCATGGAGGCTTCGCATGGTCTATCTCACGGCGCTTTGGCTCCCAATCTTGTTGTCGGCTGTCATTGTTTTTGTCGCCAGCTCCATCATGCATATGCTTCTGACTTACCACCACGGCGACTATCAGAAGCTTCCCGATGAGGAGAAGCTCCTCGCCGCGCTGCGGGCCGCTGGACTGAAGCGGGGTCTCTACATGTTTCCCTTTTGCACGCACAAAGAGATGAATTCACCTGCCACAATAGAAAAATACAAACAGGGCCCGGTGGGACTGATGGCAGTTTTTCCCAGCGGCCCACCTGCCATGCCGAAATACATGGGGATGTGGTTTGTCTATTGCCTCATCATCGGCTTCTTCGTCGCGTATCTCACAGGGCGCACAGTCATGCCCGGCGCGCCCTATCTGGCCGTCTTCCGCGTCGCTGGAACTGCAGCGTTCCTCGCTTACGGCGTGGGAATCCTGAGCAACGGCATATGGAAGGGAGAGCCGTGGAGCATGGTCATCAAGGAAGTCATCGATGGGCTCGTTTACGCCATGCTGACCGCAGGCACGTTTGGCTGGCTCTGGCCGCGCTAGCATATTAGCCGAGCGGGTCATCACGAGCGCATGCACTGGAATGGAGGCAGTTTAGGTTCGCCTCTGAGGCGATGTTACAATGTTGCCCGCCTATGCGTTTTTCTCACGGCTTCCCGTTTGTTGTCTTGTTTGTTGGCTCGCTCCTCCCGGCACGCTTGGCCATATCTTCGGATCACTCGGAAGTTATACCGGGGAAGTTCACGGATGTTACCTCCGCGCTCGGCGTGAGTTTTCAGCACATGGCATCGCATAATTCAAAAAAATATTCTCTCGAGACAATGGGGTCGGGAGTGGCGTTGTTCGATTACGACAACGACGGGCGACTGGACATCTACTTTGTGAATGGCGCGCCGATAGGCGATCCTCAGCCGAAAGGATCCATACCGCGGAAGACAGGCCCGCAATATTGGAACCGGCTGTTTCACCAGAAGGCGGATGGCACGTTCGAAGATGTGACGCAGAAGGCCGGCTTGCAAGGTGCGGGTTATGGATATGCGGCGGCCGTCGGGGACTACGACAACGATGGCTACGAAGATTTGTTCGTGACGGCCTACGGTGGCAACAAGCTCTATCACAACAATGGCGACGGCACATTCACGGATGTGACGGAAAAGGCAGGCGTGGGCGGAGGCGGATGGTCCACCAGCGCGGCGTGGGTGGATTTGGATGGTGACGGTCTGTTGGACTTGGTCGTGGTTCGATATGTCCAGTGGGACTTCGACGACATTTGGTGCGGGCCTCACGTGGAAGGTTACCGCGATTACTGTCATCCGGATGTATTTCAGCCAATCGCGCCATTGGTTTATCACAACGATGGTAACGGCCACTTCACCGAGGTTTCGGAAAAAATCGGACTCTCGCGGCCCGGCAAAGGTTTGGGCATCGCCATCGCGGATTACGATCGCGACGGGCATATCGATGTTTATATCGCCAACGATCAGATGATCGGTTTTCTCTACCACAACAAAGGCGATGGGACATTCGAGGAAGAGGGGTTGATGGCTGGAGTCGGCCTCGATGGAAACGGCCAAACGTACGCGGGCATGGGCGTGGATTTTGCCGACTATTATAACGATGGTCTGCCGGGCATCATCGTCACCAACCTGGCCAATCAAATCTACGCTCTCTACAGGAATAACGGCGACGCCAGCTTCACTTACGACAGCACCTCTTCCGGCATCGGCCGCATCACTCTGCTGCATTCCGGCTGGGGCGTCCGGTTCGTGGATTACGACAACGATGGGTGGAAGGACCTTCTGATCACGCAGGGACACGATCTCGAATCAATTGCGCTGACTTCACCCAACGTCCATTATCGCGAGCCGATGATGCTGCTGCGCAACACCGGCAAGGAGTTTGTGGATGTTTCCTCCGATTCGGGCAGCCCTTTTCATCAGGCTTGGGTGGGGCGGGGAATGGCCGTCGGAGACATCGACAACGACGGACGCATGGACGCGGTCGTTACGACCAACGACGGGCCTGCGCACATTTTGCATAACGAAACGCCGACACAGAATCATTGGTTGACGCTGAAGCTCGTGGGACACAAAAGCAATCGCGACGCGATTGGCGCCGAGGTGAAGATTGTCACCGCGAAAGGTCCGCAGTGGGAAATGGTGACGACTTCAAGCAGCTACGCGTCTTCGAGCGATAAGCGCGTGCACTTTGGCCTGGGAGCGGAGGCGATTGTGCAAACGATGGAGATTCGCTGGCCGAGCGGCATCGTGCAAACCCTCCAGAATGTTCGCGCCGATCAATTCTTGCAAGTGGATGAACCGATTGCGGGACCACCGACGAAGAAATCCTTGGACAAATGATTCAGAGATGTGAGAGGCGGATTGTTTTGAGCCTGCCGCGGGATTTCCTGGGAGGGTCATTCCAGAGACGTATCACTTAGCGGGCATCAGCGTGGATTGGCTGGCGACGCATTGCCACACGCCGTTCTGGCTGATCCAGGTATCAGTGAATCGCCCGCGATGTTGATAGGGTTTCCCGTTGAGGCTGCCTTTTTCGCGATAGAGGCCAGTCGCGATCGCGGTGACACCGTAGGAGTGTACGGTCACAGCTTCGATTACAATCTGCTCCGGATGATTCGCGGGACTCGCCACGTTTTTCAAGAATTCACCCTTGGTCATGAAGGTCCCGTCGTCGTCGGTATAGACCGCCGTGTCCGCAAACAAATCATCGAGCGCTTTTGTGTCCTTGTGCTCCTTGGCTTGGCGCTTAGCATTCTCAAGGGAGAGAATTCTGCCTTCATCGCCGCCCCCCGGCGATCCATACTGCGCCAGCACGAGTGACGTGGCGAGCAGAATCAAGCAACCAACAATTGCGACTCTCATTGCGGAGCTCCTCCCATCGAATACGCTTGGTGATATTCTACGCATGGATCCAAGCGATTGCAGGCTAAGTAATATCTTGATTCACCTAAACGTAACAACCTACCGGGACAAAGTTCGCGGGGAGAACCTCATGCGGCGTAGTCCGTTCGGGATAGGCGAAGGAATTGCAGGCCCGTTCATGAGCGCTTGGCCATGGCCAAAGCTCGCCCAAGGAACGCGCGGGCTTCTGGGAGACCTAGCATGGCGGTCGCCGCGAAATAGATGATTCCGTATGGCACGAGCGCGAATACTGCGAGAGGAATCGGTGAGAAATTGCTGAGAAAATGCCGTATCCCCCAGCCAACAGCCGCGGCAATCAACGCGGCCGCCCAAAGCCTGGCCAAGAAACCATAGGGAAGCCCCGTGCGGCCGATCCGTTGGTTCAACCTGTGTCTCAAGAGGGCGAACTCAACCCACGCCGACACGCCAGCGGAAATTGTGAGGCCGGCGACGCCCCAGCGCGATTCGATCCCCAGCATGTGAGGCAGCGGAATCGCGCAAAGATAGCCGAGAATTGTCGTCAAGATCACGCGCAAGATTGCAAAACGCAGCGGTGTGCGAGTATCGAGTAAGGCGTAATATGTGGACGAATACAACCGGCTGAGGGTTGAGGCAAGCAAGCCAACGGTTGAGCCCGCCAGTATGCCCCAGACATAGATCACATCAGCATGTCTGAAGCGCCCCGTCTGATAGATGGCCGCGACAATCACGTCACCAAGCACAAGAAACGCGACCACCGACGGCAAGACGAAAAAAGCGATTTGACGAAGGCCTGAATCAAGCCGTTCGCGCAGAGCCTCAGCCACTTCCTGTTCGTTTCCCACCGTGCTGGACATGGCCGGCAATTCCGCAGCCGAAACCGACATGCCGAAAAGGCTCACGGGAAGCGTATAGAGCGTTTGTGCATAGCCCAGCGCAGCGACGGCGCCGGTCGGCAGAAGGCTTGCGAGCAACGCATCAATATAGGCGCTGATTTGCAGGACGCCGCGGCCGATAAAAACCGGAACAAAATTGTTCACGACCGTTCTTACGTTCTGCGCCCTGTAGCCAAGGGAAAGACGCAAGCCACGCAATAGACGCAATACGACGGGCAATTGCACTCCCACTTGCAGCGCACTGCCGACTACGGACCCCCAAGCCAGGATTTCCGCGAGGGGGTATTGCGCGTAGCTGCGTCCGAATTCCCACATTGTTGCAATCATGGCCGCGTTCCAAATCACGGGCGCCGTGTAGGAGAGGAAGAACCGCCGATGGCTGTTGAGAATTCCGAGACACCATGCCGAGCAAACCAGTAATCCCGCCCCGGGGAAGAGAATGCGCACCAGCCGGATGGTCAATTCTCTTTTCTCGCCATGAAAGCCCGGTGCAATCACGTCGATCAGATATGGCGTGGCCAGAACGCCGATCAAAACAAGGATCGAGGTGGTCAGCACTAGAAGAGCGGCGATGGCTCCAGCAGTGCGGCGCGCCTCTTCTTCGTCTTTTTTTGCCAGCAAGCCGGCGTACACCGGAATAAAGGAGGCGGAGAGCACTCCTTCGCCAAACAGGTTCTGAAGGAAGTTAGGGATGCGGAAGGCGGCTTTGAAAGCGTCGGCCGCGTCGGAATTGCCGAAGTAATGCGCGAAAACGCGATCGCGAATGAGGCCGGCGATCCGACTGAGGAAAATTCCGGCCGCAACAAGGAAAGCATGGCGCTTGGATCCTTCACGGCGCCCCTTGCTCGTTTCGGGCTGTGTCACGGGCAAAATGGAACTCGCATGTACATAGACTTGAAGCAGTTCATTACAAGATTTACCCGGCAGGATGTCAACAATGATTCTCTAGACTGTGCATTGTTGATAGCTCACCTCAGCAGAGGCAATGGTGAAAAATCGACCGTGGCGGAGCCCAAAATCGCGTATCTTTGCGTATGCACAAAAGTCTTCCCGTGGAGTTTGGAAAGTGAAAAAGACCTGGAAAACGGCGTTAGTCATCGGGCTCGCCTGTTGTGTTGCCATGTTCGCGTTCAACAACTCGCGGATATCTGCGGGCGGAAACAAGTTCGACGTGATCCTCAAGAATGGTCACATCCTCGATGGCAGCGGCGGACCCTGGTACGCCGCGGATGTGGGAGTTCGTGGTGACAGGATCGCGGCAATCGGGAAGCTCGACGGCGCGCAAGCGAAGACTGTGGTTGACGCAACGGGCCGGATCATCTCACCCGGTTTCATCGACATGCTCGGGCAATCCGAAACGGCGCTCTTGATCGACAACCGCTCGCTGAGCAAGCTTTCGCAAGGAATCACTACGGAAATCACGGGCGAAGGCGCTTCGGCGGCGCCGCAGAACGCCAAAACACTGGAGCCGTTGAATCCTTTTCTTGACCAATACCACCTGACCGTTGATTGGACGGCGCTCGACGGCTACTTCGGTCGGCTTGAGCGAGTCGGAACGCCGCTCAACCTCGGAACATACGTGGGAGCGGCGCAGGTTCGAGAAGCTGTCATCGGCGATGATGACCGCGTGCCGACTCCGCAAGAACTCGAGCAGATGAAAGCGCTTGTCGCCGAAGCGATGAAAGATGGCGCGCTGGGAATTTCCACGGCGCTGATTTATCCCCCAGGCCACTATGCGAGAACGGATGAGTTGATCGAACTTGCCAAAGTAGCCGCGCAATTCGGCGGCATTTACGCCACGCATTTGCGCAGCGAAGGCGCCAACGAGATGGCGGCGCTTGACGAGGCCATTCGCATCGGGCGCGAGGCTAGATTGCCTGTCGAAGTCTTTCATTTGAAAGTGATGGGGAAATCGCGTTGGGGCTCGATGCCAAAGGTCGTGGAGAAGATCCAGGCCGCGCGCGATGCAGGGCTGGACATTCGCGCCGACCAGTATCCTTATGTCGCAGCTTCAACGCAGCTTGCGTCCGCACTGCCGCCCTGGGTCGCCGATGGTGGACCCGCCAAAATGCTGGAGCGCCTCCATGATCCGCAGATTCGAGCGCGCATCCAACGTGAAATGGCTGCCGATCACGCGGAGTGGGAAGGCCTCTACTTCGAAAGTGGCGGCGGCACAGGCATCATGATTTCGGGAGTCACGAACCCTGCGCTTAAGAAATACGACGGAATGACGATTGCTGAGTTGGCGAAGGCAGAAGGGAAGCAAGAGCTCGATGCGCTGTTTGATTTCGTGCTTGCGGACAACGCGCAGACAGGTGCGCTTTACTTTGTCGCAAGCGAGCAAGACCTGCTCTACGGTTTGAAACAGCCGTGGACTTCAATCGGGTTAGACGCGAACGAACTCTCGCTGGATGGCCCGCTTTACGAGCGCCACAAGCATCCTCGCGCGTTTGGTTCGATGCCGCGATTTCTTGGGCGCTACGTTCGCGACCAGCGCCTGATGCCGCTCGAGGAAGCCATTCGCAAGATCACTTCGATGCCGGCGACGCGCGAGCACCTGATGGATCGCGGTCTTATTGAAACGGGCTTTTTCGCGGACATCACAATTTTCGACCCCGCAACGATTCTTGACAGAGCCACGTATGACAATCCTACGCAGCTCTCGCAAGGCGTGGACTACGTGTTCGTGAATGGTCAGCTTGAGTACGACCACGGCCAACTGACTGGCGTGAACGCAGGACGGGCGTTGCGTCGCGGCCCAACCGCGCGCGAAATCGTTTCGGAATAGCCCGCAGCGTGTAAATCTGTTACTCAAACAGTGTATACCGTGCTCTAGGGCAGCCTTTCAGCACCTTATACATTTCTCGCTCGTGACATCCTCGCATGGCCCGGATTCCCTTGAACACCTGGGATGGGGAGTGCTGGCGTTTTAAAACCTAGTCCCCTTGCACAACTTTGCAGCATCAAATAAGTGTAGAGTGCTAGCAACAAATGTCCTTCCTTTGGTGAAGGTCGGCACTCACCCTTTGAAGATTCGCGGGCCCGCGAGATTGCTTCGGGGATCACACATGTTGTGAGGAGAAAAAGCAATGCGAAAGCATGTAAAGCGTTATCTGTCTGGTCTTGCCCTACTCGTTCTTGCCCTGCCGGTTTGGGCCCACACATATTCGGTGCCAGTAACTCTTGACGACGCCGTAACAATTTCCGGGAAACAACTGGGGCCAGGACAATATCAACTCCAGGTCAAGGATGGAGAGAATCAGCTTCGCGTCGTGCATGAGGACAAAACCGTTGCCGAAGTTCCATGTGAATGGATCCAGCTCCCGAAGAAATCGAACCAATCGGATGTAATCCTGCGTGAGAAGCAGATCGTCCAGGTCGATTTCGAAGGCAAGACGATGGCAATAGAGGTGAAGTAACCGGCCCTTATCATTATGATGTCGAGGGGGGCGGGACGAAAACTGCCCTCCTTCGGTTTCTTGCCGCATCATTTCAGGTATTGCGCGAGCCAGCCAAGGAAGGTCTTGTACCAAAGCTCGCTGTTTTGGGGTTTCAGCACCCAATGTCCTTCATCTGGGTAGAGCAATAATTTTGAAGGCACGCCCTGCCGCTGAAGCGCGGTAAAGAATTCGAGATCTTGCGTGTAGGGCACGCGGAAATCGAGTTCACCGCCAACCACGAGCGTCGGTGTCTTGTATTTTCCGAGTGCCGCACCGTATTCGCTCGGTGACCATCTTCGGTAGAGTTCGGGATTGGACCACGGTGTTCCGCCCTGGTCCCATTCTTCGAACCACAATTCTTCGGTCGAGCCGTACATGCTCACGGCATCGAACGGCCCGGCATGGCTGATCAGGCACTTGAAGCGTCCAGTGTGCGTGGCGATCCAATTCACCATGTATCCTCCGTAGGAACCGCCTGCTGCCCCCACGCGCGAGCCGTCGATGAACGGATATTTCGCAATCGCCGCATCAAGACCCTTCATCAAGTCTTCGTAAACTTTTCCACCCCAATCTTGGCTGATCTCTGCTGTGAATTTCTGCCCGTATCCGTAAGAGCCTCGCGGGTTGATCATCAGCACGACGTATCCCGGCGCGGCCATCACCTGCTGATTCCAGCGGTATCCCCAATCGTCGCCCCAGGCCCCTTGTGGACCGCCGTGAATAAGCAGCAGGGCGGGGTATTTCTTCGACGGATCGAAATGCGGCGGGCGGAGGAGCAACCCTTCCACTTGCGCGCCCTCCGCACCTTCAAACCAGAATGGCTCGGCGGCCGGAAGGTCGAGTTGCGCCAGCAGCGCGCCATTGTGGTGCGTGAGCTGGCGGATATCGGTGCCATCCGCTTTCGCAACGAAAACCTCCGGCGGCATTGTCAAACTCATGCGTGTAAGCACGAGCGTGCGCCCATCCGAACTGACGCCGAACTCGGCGTTGAAACTGTTGCCAAGTACGACGCTCGGCGACCCTCCCGGCGAAGCAGCGACGGCATAGATCGGCATTTCCGCTTTCTCGTCTGTCTGGAAGTAAATCGCTTTGCTGTCAGCCGACCAGGCCAGTGCTCCGGCGCTGCGGTCGAAATTCTCCGTAAGATTGATTTGTTTCCCATCCTTGCGGTCGTAGAGCATCAACCGCCAGCGATCGCTTTCATATCCTGGCTGCATTTGAGCGCGGTAGGCGATCCATTTTCCATCGGGAGAGTACGCAGGTCCCCAATCGTTGCCGGGATTCGAAGTGATTCGCTTTGGCTCGCTCGCGCCGGAAACCGGTACGGTGAAGAGGTCTCCATTCGTGCTCAGTGCCTCATCCTTGTCCATGTTCGCGGTGAAGCACAGTTCCTGGCCATCCGGGGAGAAAGCAATCGCCTCGGGCTCGCCAAGATTAAAAGGCGGAACGTCGTAATCGGCGCCCGGCGTAAGGTCGCGCATCGTCCTGCCATCGGCGCTGATGAGGAATAGATGGCTGCGCTTTCCGTCCCACCATTCCGCCCAGTGGCGATAGAGCAACTTCTCGTAGATTCTCGCCTTCACTTTACTTTTTTCTTGATCGGCATCTCGGCCAGCGTTGCAGGCGTCGGTCTTGCAATCGGGATAGACGCTTGAAACAAACGCAACCCATTTCCCGTCCGGCGACCACAGTTCGTTGTCCGCCCCGGTCGTGAGAGAAGTGAGGCGCGTTGCTTCGCCGCCTTCAAGCGCGATCCAATGGACCTGTTGGGTGCCATCGCGTGAAGAAAGGAACGTGATCTTCTTTCCGTCGGGAGACCACCGCGGACGTTCATCGCTGCCTCCCCGCGTCAACTGGCGCGACTCGCCGCCCGCAGTAGGCACGATCCATACGTCTCGGGAGATTTTGTTCGCCTCGAGGTTTGGCGTCGCAACCGAATAGGCGATCCAGTTGCCATCCGGCGAGATCTGCGGGTCACTTACCCGTTGCATCGAGATCAGATCATTGAATGTGATGGCGCGGCGTTCCGGCGACTGCGCGTTCGCCGCCATCGCGAGAAGCAGAATTACCGTCAATGTCCCGAGGAACCGCATTTTCAGACCCATATGTCCTCCCAACCGTTAGCGCATGTGGCCGCCACCGCGCGAACGCGTGATGATGGCACGGAGAGCTGCGCATTCCAAGTGGCAGCCTGCGAAAAGCCCGTCTCAGGTGAAGTATATTCTGGCTGCACTCTAATAGTATAATCGCCCCGCTTTTCCGAATTGCAAAGTTACTGACCGGGAGGGAGCATGGAAGATGCCCTGACAGTCCATCGCTTGCATTTCGCTTTTACCGTCACATTTCATTACATTTTTCCGCAGCTCACCATGGGATTGGCTCTCTTAATCTTGATTCTGAAGACCCTCGCGCTTCGAACCGGGAATGAAATGTGGAACCGTTCCGCGCGTTTTTGGGCACGGGTTTTCGGAATCAGTTTTGCCTTCGGCGTGGTTTCCGGCATCCCCATGGAATTCCAGTTTGGCACGAACTGGTCCCAGTTTTCGAAGGCGGCCGGCGGAGTGATCGGCCAAACGCTAGCCATGGAAGGCGTGTTTTCGTTTTTCCTGGAATCATCGTTCTTAGGCTTGTTCCTTTTGGGTGAAAAACGTCTCGGCCCGCGAGGGCATTGGTTCTCTTCGCTGATGATGTTCCTTGGATCATGGCTTTCTGGGTATCTCATCGTGGTTACGGACGCGTGGATGCAGCACCCCGTCGGCTACTTTCTGGGCCCGAACGGGTCATTCCAACTGCAAAGCTATTGGTCTCTGATTCTGAACCACTGGGGCCTGTGGCAATACGCGCACACTATGCTAGGAGCTGTTCAGACTTCCTGCTTCGTTATGGCTGCGGTGGGTGCGTATTATCTGCTGTCGAACGCGCACGAGGAATACGGAAAGATTTTCATACGCACGGGTGTGACGGTCGGTGTGATTGCGGCTGTCCTTCAGCTTTTCCCCACGGGTGATTTTCAGGGCAGGATGATTGCGGCGAATCAACAGCCCACGCTCGCGGCGATGGAGGGCCTATTCCAAACTCAGGACGGAGCGCCGCTCGCCATTCTCGGCCAGCCCGACGTGCCGAATCAGCGATTGGACAATCCGCTGACGGTGCCGCGCGCCTTGAGCTTCCTCACGTACCGCTCGTGGGCTGCCAAAGTCTATGGGCTCGATCATTTTCCGCAGTCCGAGTGGCCCGACAATGTTGCCTTGCTCTATTTCAGCTACCACATCATGGTTGGCCTGGGGACGATCTTCATCGCGATCCTGGCGATCTCCGCTTGGAAACTTCTGCGTGGGACCCTCTTCCGCTCGAAGGTGATGCTCTGGGTGATCATGCTCTCTTTTCCATTCCCGTACATCGCGAACACCGCAGGGTGGATTACGGCGGAGATGGGGCGCCAGCCATGGATTATTTACGGATTAATGCGGACGCGCGCCGGAGTCTCTCCACTTGTCTCGGCCGGCAATGCTTGGTTCACTTTGCTCGGCTTTCTCGGAATGTACACGATCCTTTCGGTATTGTTCCTGTTTCTTATGTATCGCGAAATCGAACACGGACCGGCGCCAAGCGGCAGCGCGGCAACCGCCGGTTCCGCGGCGGACTAGGGGAGGAGCCCAATGGGAAGCATTTGGTTCTGCCTTGTTGCCATCATGATTGCTGGTTATGTGGTCCTCGACGGATTTGATCTCGGCGCGGGCATCTTGCATCTGTGGATCGCTCGCACGGACGCCGAACGACGTATGGTGCTCCGCTCGATCGGGCCGGTTTGGGACGGCAATGAAGTCTGGCTGCTCGCTGGCGGAGGCACACTTTACTTCGCATTCCCGGCGCTCTACGCCGCAGGCTTCAGTGGTTTCTATCTGCCTCTGATGATGGTTCTTTGGCTCTTGATTCTGCGCGGCATCTCACTGGAATTCCGAAGCCACGCGAAAGCACACATTTGGGCCGCCTTCTGGGATGCGACGTTCTCAATTGCCAGCATTCTTCTCGCGGTGTTCTATGGCGCTGCGCTTGGCAATGTCGTCCGCGGAGTCCCTCTGGATTCCAACGGGGATTTTTTTGAGCCGTTATGGACGAATTTCCTGCCTGCGGGCCATACGGGAATCCTTGACTGGTACACGGTTCTCATCGGAGTTGCGGCGCTTGTCGCGCTCGCGCTTCACGGAGCCACTTGGCTGGCGTTCAAGACCGAAGATGACTTGAATGAACGCTCGCGCGCGTGCGCGTCACGGCTTTGGTGGCTCGCAGCTTTGCTTACAGTCGTGATCACGATCGCGAGTTTCAGCCTTCTGCCCGGTCTGAAGAACAGTTTTCATAAATACCCGTGGGGTGCGATTTTCCCGACGGTGGCGGCCGCAGGACTTCTCGGAGCGAAATGGTTTGCCCGTGCAAAGCAGGATTGCGCGGCCTTTTTCTCCTCGTGCGCTTACTTGATCGGGATGCTGACCAGTGTGACGTTTAGCCTCTATCCAAATGTTCTTCCCGCGAGCACGAACTCCCTATACGGACTCACGATTGCAAATGCAAAGGCCGCCGATTACGGCCTCAAGGTCGGCCTAATCTGGTGGATGATTGGGATGGCGCTCGCCACATGCTACACGGTCTATGTGTACCGGAAGTTCGCCGGGAAAGTTCGCGCGACGGACGCAGAAGAAGGTTACTAATTCGGCTTTTCAAGCTGCGGCTGCGGACGTTTCGTCGGCTGAGCAACAGGGAAGGCCTGCCGACAGGTGACACTTCCTATTGCGCCAGCGGATGAAGGATTTCGCTCAACAGATCGGGTACGTCATTCTCGCGTTCGAGGTGTGGATAGAGCACGCCTCCGTGGTAATCGACCGAGTCCGTCTGAATTTGCGAGCCGTTCGAAACGAGCAATTGAATTGGAGTGGATGTGGACTTGGCTGCGTCGATTGCCTCCTTCAAGCCCTCCGGTGAGTATTCATGACCATTGGTCGCCACGATTTTCATGCCTGGACCGATGCCGGCCTTGAAAGACGGGCCACCGTAAAGAACATCGCTCACCTTTCCCTCTGTATCCACTACGAGCCCAATTGAGAAAGTAAGATCGAGTCTCCTATCCAGAGAATCCTCATTCTCCTGGATTTCGTTGGGCCGTTCGTTGTACACAAGTTTCCATCCACTGTTTTCGATGGCTTCGACCGGCGTCTTAGGAGCGGTGGAGTCAAGACGCTTGCGCAGGAAGCCGGCCCAGTCGTTTGGCGCGAGTCCGTTTAGAGTGGTCACGACATCGTCGAACGTGTAGGTTTTGAGCGCGGGAAGGCCGCCGGGACCGCCGTAGAAGATGCGGCAGAAATCGTTGATGGATTTCTTGTCGCCTGTCAGGCGGCGCAGCGTCGTATCGACATCGAGCCAAAGCAATAATCCCTCTTCGTAGAAATCGACTTCGCGCCTCCAGTTCGACCACTCGGGTCCCGTCTTATAGAGGACCGGCGCCGCATCCGCCGTGTCTTGCAGTGGCCGCCAATCGCGCCCCGGGCGATGTTCATAAGTCGCAGACCTGAGGGCCAGGGCCTCGCGAGATTGCTCTTGCGTCACCAGTCCGCTGCGCGAAGTGAGCACTTCGCCGAGATAGGTTGTCAGGCCCTCATAAACCCACAGAAGATCGTCTTGCATCGGTTGCTGGAAGTCGGGCGTCGCGAGGTCCGCCGGGCGGCGATATTTGCCGTTCCACGAATGGACGAATTCGTGAGGGAGCAGACCCGAGAATGCAAGGCGCGCGGAATCATCGATGAGGCTTCGCTCCAATGTGCGATCGTCGCTGGACTCGTGGTGCTCGAGGCCGAAGTGCGCGACATCGTCGCTAAGCGTGAGCAAGAAATGGTAGTCGCGATAATGGCGCACCCCAAAGAGCGCGCCGGTCTCGGCAACAAGCCTGTGAAGGTGCAATTGAGTGTCCGGCGACATCGCAAGAGCGGCTGCGCTGTCCGAGACGATGTCGATTTCGTGCGGCGGGTCTTGACCCGGCGTGAGCTGAATCTCGCGGAAATAACGCCCCGCAATTACGGGCGAATCCACGAGCGTGTCAAGTGGCGCGGGCGAAAAATCGATGGTATCGCCATTCTGTGTTGCGCCCGGAAGCGGCGTGCCGAATTTCCATCCCGCGGGTAGGCGCAGGCTTGGGAGGAAGACGATATCGTGCGCGGGATAGCCTTTCGGATAAAGCAGAACCTGATTCCAGTTCACCACGTCGAGACTCGCCGTCGCGGAAGCACCTGCGGAAAAGCCCGACGCCGGCGCGGAGAGAAGAAAATCGAGATCCACGTCGAGCGTTGTGGCATCGGAGGGAATGTCTAGATGAAACGCATACATATCCACGAGGTCGCGCCGCCAGTGGATTAGCTTTCCGCCCGCGCTGAATCGCAGGCCGGCCAAATCGGAGATCGGGCCGGTGGGCATGTGTTCGCCTGGAATCCATTGGGGGTAATACAAAGTGATAGGGCCGGGCCGAACCGGGATCTGCAAATGCGCGTGCAGAATCTTCTGCGGAGCCTGAGTGGCATCCACCGCCAGCCGAATTGGTCCCGGCGGAGTTTGCGCGCGGCTGGAACCGACCCCAAGCAACAAGCAGCCGAACAAGCAGACAGGCGCCGCAGAAATCCTACGCGTGAAACGAAGCATCATTTCCTCCCAGGAAGCGCTCCAATGCAAATCTCACTTTAGCAGGATAGTGAAAAATACTTGGCTTGTCATGCCGCCAACAGAGGGGGGAGACCCGAACTCGGCCGCCGCGCAAGGTTCCCGCCAAAATGGCCCGCTGCCGAATGGCGTGTTGCCTTGTGGGCAATTGTGAGCGGGGGATACAATCAAATCTACTGCCTTAGAAAAATCCACCGGAGGCGCAATCACATGGCATCTTCCATCAAGGCTTCGCATCACAGGAAATTTCAAAACGAGCCGATCGTCGATTTCTCCAAGCCCGCAAACCGCAAGAAGATGGAAGACGCGCTGCGGCAAGTGAAGGGCATGCTCGGGCGCGAATATCCGCTCGTGATTGGGGGCAAGGAAATCACAACGCCGGAAAAAATCGAATCGCGAAACCCATCTCATCCTGAAGAAGTTGTGGGTGTGGTCCAGAAAGCCACCGCAGCGATGGCAAGCGAAGCTGTCGAAAAGGCAAACTGCGCGTTTGACCATTGGAAGCGCGTACCACCCGAGAAGCGCGTTGCCTGCCTGTTTCGCGCAAGCGACATCATTCGCAAGCGCAGATTCGAGCTGGACGCGTGGCTTTGCTATGAGGCAGGGAAGACGTGGCCCGAAGCCGATGCGGACATCGCCGAGCTGCTTGATTTTCTTGAATACTACGGGCGCGAGATGATGCGCTTGGCAGGCCCGCGGAAACTCACGCCCGTGCGCGGCGAGAAGAATTACCTTGAATATATTCCGCTCGGCGTGGGAATCATCATTCCGCCGTGGAATTTTGCCGGCGCGATCATGGGTGGAATGACGGCAGCAGCGATCGTCACCGGCAACACCGTTGTCCTGAAGCCGTCGAGCGACGCTCCCGTGATTGCCGCAATTTTTGCGGACATCCTGTACCAAGCAGGCGTGTCGTACGACGTGGTCAGCTTCTTCACGGGTCCGGGCGGCACTGCGGGCGAAGCGCTCGTTACCCATCCGAAGACGCGATTCATCGCTTTCACTGGCTCCAAGGAAGCAGGTCTGCGCATCAGCGAGCAGGCGGCAAAAGCGCAGCCCGGACAAGTCTGGATCAAGCGGGCGATTCTCGAAATGGGCGGCAAAGACGCCATCCTGGTGGACGAGGAAGCCGATCTTGATGCAGCCGTCGAGGGCGTCGCGGTTTCGGCATTCGGGTACCAAGGACAAAAATGCTCGGCCTGCTCGCGCGCGATTGTTTCGGAAAAACTCTATGACGAATTTCTCGACAAGCTTGTCGAACGCGTCAAGAAGATCAAAGTGGGACCCGCGGAAGATCCCGCGCATTACATGGGGCCTGTGATCAACAAGTCAGCGATGAGATCCATTCTCGACTACATTGAAGTGGGCAGAAGGGAAGGGCGGATTCTGACCGGTGGGAAACCGGCAGGCGGCGACGGTTTCTTCATTGAGCCGACGGTGATTGCAGACATTGACCGCAACGCGCGCGTCTTCCGCGAGGAGATTTTCGGGCCTGTGCTTGCCGTCACGAAGGCAAAAAACTTCGACGAAGCATTGGCGATGGCCAACGACACGGAGTTTGGCCTGACGGGTTCCGTCTACACGAAGAACACGAAGAAAATCGCGCGCGCAGCGAAAGAGTTCCACGTGGGCAATCTCTACATGAATCGCAAGTGCACCGGCGCGCTTGTGGGAGCCCATCCGTTTGGCGGGTTCAACATGTCGGGGACGGATTCAAAAACGGGGGGACAGGATTACTTGCAGCTTTTTCTTCAGGCAAAAGCGATTTCGGAAAAAGCCGGCGCGGTGAAGTAAGGCGGCCCTCATGGGGGGCTTACGTCGAATAAATGCGCCTGCGACCCTTCCAGGCGAATAAAAAGTCCGATCTCACAGAGTTCCTTACCGCCTCGCACGTAATGAACTTCATTCAGCTCGTCATAAAAAACGTAATCGAGCGTCGGCGATACATGCCCTCCGGGATTGAGGCGCCCCACCGATGTGTCTGCGGACAAATTAACCACGATTACCTTCCACAGTTTCTCGAGCCGCCATTCATACGCCACCAGGTTTTCGCCTGTGGAATCGCCTTCGTTTTTCACGTCGAGAAGGTTCCACTCGCCTCGGTGAAAAATGTCTTGGTTGGTCAGGCGCAGAATCTTCTCGAATAAAGAGGCGCTCCGCGGATCAGGCGGCTCCGGTGCGGCCATGCGCAGTGTGATCGGCAGATGATTCTTGCGGCCTTCGAGTTCGCCCTGGTGGTAGAAGCGCATTCCCGGAAGCGTGCCCATCAGAGTGCCAACAGCAGGTAAACGGTGGCTACCAAAGACTTCCGCGCAGCGCAACTCGTCGTGATTCTCCAAAAAGCGCGCGAGTCGGCTTTGGCGAGGAATCCCCGTCCCGATCCGCGCGCGAACCCCGGCGATGTTCGCGTCCCGAACGGCGTCGTATAGCTCCTTGTCGTAAGAGAACGAGAATCCGAGATCGAGCAGCCGCTGTTCCGTGCCCCAATAAGCCTCCGCGAGCAAAATTAGCTCTGGCACAGACTCGTGAGCTTCCGCCCAAAATTCCTTCTCGAGCGGGCGAGCACCTTTCAGAAGTTCGACCCAGATTTTCGAAAAAATGTCGCGCAAGTGGAGCATCGCCATATCACAGCGGACGCCGTCGCAGTGGGCCGCAATTGCACGCAACTCCGCAATTTGCGCGGCACGCATCGCCGGATGGAAATGGTTGAGCTGCGCGGTATCTCGCCAAGGCAGGAAATAGGGATCTCTGCCGAGTGCAATGAAGTGCGCTCCGCTTGGAGTTTCGGAGACGTAAAATCGCGAAGCGTCCGCCTCGTAGTCCTCCTGCGTCCCTTGGACGTAGAATTCCGGATGTTCGCTCACCCAGGGATGGTCCAGGGCCGTATGATTTCCGACAAAGTCGAGGAAGAGCCCCATTCCGCGCGCATGCAGCTTCTCGCGCACGCAGTCGAGATCGCTCCACGTTCCGATCTTAGGGTCGGGTACATATCGCGCAACTGAATATGGCGAGCCAACCACGTCGCGTGGCGTCCATCCGGGCAGAACGCGGTCGAAAACAGGGAAATCAGCTGGGTCGGCGAGCGTGATCTGGCGCGATGCAGGGCTTCGCTGCCAGACGCCCATCAACCAAATGATGTCAAGTCCCCGCTTTGCGAGAGAATCCCACTCTGCGTCGGGAACCTCCGCAAGTTTGATCGAACACCCTATTTGCGCCGAGAGTTGTTCGAGCCAAGTCCATGTATTGATTTCATAGAGATGCGGGTGCGGGCGCAGCCGGAAAGATTGCGAAGGAAGCTTTTCGAGCGGCATCAAATCACCTGACCTATTCTTCGCACCGTGGATGTCCCCGCGGTAGCGATCCATTTTTCTGTCTCTGTGCGGATTCCGCCAGCGGCTGCATTTGCTGGACAAATCGAGGATTTGATGACACAGTATTCACAAGCAGTGCCCATGGGAGAATTTCTCACTGAGGAGGAAAATAGCAAATGGTGAAGCGTCTCTTGATGTGTACGGTTTCGCTTCTTTTCGTTGCTGGACTGACACTGGCCGGGCAGACAAGCACTCCAAAATCCGGCTCGTGGACTGGATGGGTTACGGACGACTCGTGCGGGGCGAAGGGTGCCAGCGCCGACCATGCCGAATGCACCAAGAAGTGTGTCAAGGAACATGGCGCAAAGTACGCTCTCTACAACCCAACGGATAAGAAGGTGTACATCCTCGACCCGCAGAGCAAGGCGGAAGGCCATGAGGGCCATGAAGTCACCGTGAAGGGCAACCTCGATGGGGACACGATTCACGTTACCTCCCTCAAAATGGTGAACGCCAAGCCAATGTAACGGCCAACTCCGGGCACGGGCGACCCGGACCGATCTTCGCACACTCTTGAATCACATGAACGGGCAGGGCGATTGCCACTGCCCGTTTTTTTTTGCGCCCGCCATGTTGTTATGATATTTTTGAAAATCGTGTTACCGAACACACTCACGCTCGCTCTCGTCTCGGCCGCGGTGCTGGGGTTCCGGCATGGCTTCGATTACGACCATATTGCCGCCATCTCGGACATAACCAGTGTGGAGCCTTCGCGCCGCAGTGCCATGCGCATGGGACTTATTTACGTGCTGGGGCACGCGGCCACAGTCGCCGTTCTGGGCGGGGCGGTAATTTTCTTCCAGAGATCGCTCCCCGCACGGATCGACAATTTTGCCGAACGCGCCGTCGGGCTCACACTGGTGCTTCTCGGAATCTATGTTCTCGGAACGATGCTACGCGACAAGCAATCCTATGTCCCACGATCGCGCGCTTCCATTTTGATAGGCTCTTTTCGGTGGTTGGTTCGGAAGACACGAAGTCTCTTTGGCGCGGCGACGGAAAAACCGAATGACGCTCCGGAAAACTACAGCAACAAGTCGGTTTTCATCATCGGAGTGATTCATGGTCTCGGAGCGGAAACGCCGAGTCAATTGCTGTTGTTTCTTCTCGCGGCGAACCTTGGAGGCATCGGCCGCGGCTTCCTGGGCCTTGCGATGTTTCTCGCGGGCCTCCTGATAATGAACACGATCATGACCGCTTCCGCCGTTGGAATCTTCGGTGCGAGCGCGGCCAAGCCCCGGCTGATGAAAATTGTCATCGGATTAACCGCAGCCTACAGCCTCGTCGTCGGATCGGTCTTCCTCTTTGGCGTCTCGACGCTTCTCCCGCCGCTGGGGGGATAGCGCTGGCCCTGCCTTGTTTCGCCAAAGACGTTCATCATTTTGATGCGCCATCGATGAAGGCGGCGACGTTAGCCCTCAATTTCGTCAAGTCTTCCTCGCGCAAATACATCATGTGCCCGGCCTCGTAATAATCGAGATGAATGTTCCGCTGCAAGTTCTCGGGTAAACCGAGGTGGTCCATCGTGTATTCGGTGGCGAGGAAGGGAGTGGCAAGGTCGAAAAGCCCGTTTTCGACCTGCACGTGGAGATGCGGGTTTCGGATCATGGCCTGAATCAAATCGTCCTCGACATTTGGTATGCCGGGGAATTCAAACCGGTCGGTGTTGGTGCGCTTCCAGTTCCATTGGTCTCCTGCTCCTTCTGCGGAGACATTATAGGTTTTGTCCTGTCCGAACTTCAGTTCTTCGCGAACGTAGCCATTGAACGCAGCGGTGAACGCGCCGCTGATTCCCGTGCTTTGGGGATCATATTCGGCATTTTCCGTGAGCAAGTCGTAGGTCGGCCCCGAATACCGCGCATCGAGGCGTCCCGTGGTGAGTCCACGGCTGCGTTGGAGTTCGGCATTGAATTGCGAAAGGGTAACTCGCAGATTCGCCTTGACCAGATAGTCTTCGCTCAAGCCGGTGAAGCGTGAGAGCTTGCCGGCGACAGCGGTTTTCTCTGCCTGGCTCAGCTTGGACCCTTTCATCAATGCGTTCGCGTAATCGGTGAGCGCAAAATGCCGCGCCTCATCGATGAAAGCGTTCAAATCCTCCGGGCGATCCTTCAGGACCTTGTGGTACCAGGCTGTCGCGGCATAACTCGGCATGTAAAAAATGTACGGCATGTCACTGCCTGTAATGAAGGAAAGAGTCCCCATGTCCAAAACCGTCGACACCATGACGATGCCGTTGAGATAAATGTCGTCGCGCGACTGGAGATAGTTTCCGAGCGCGGCGGAGCGGAACGTTCCGTAGCTTTCGCCGATCAGAAATTTCGGCGAATTCCAGCGGTTATTGCGGCTGATGTAGATGGAGATGAATGAAGCTAAGGACTTCACGTCTTCATCGACACCCCAGAAATCCTTGTCCTGAGCCTTTCCGACTGCGTGGCTGAAACCCGTGCCGACAGGATCGACAAAAACAAGATCAGTCTTGTCGAGCAGGCAGTAAGGATTGTCCGCAAGCTTGTAGGGGGCAGGCGGCGTGGACGCAGGGTCCGTGGTGAGCACGCGCTTCGGGCCAAACGAGCCCATGTGCAGCCAGATGGAAGATGAGCCGGGCCCGCCGTTGTAAAGAAATGCAATCGGACGCTGACTGAGGTCCTTCACGTCGCTGCGCGTGTATGCCGTCGAATAGATGAGCGCCTGGGGCTCGCCTTTGTCGTCCTTGATGAGAGTAGTCGAGGCCGTCGCCTTGTAAGGAATCGTTTGCGTGCCAAGACGGATCGTATGGTCCGTTCCTGACGATTCCTCTTTAGGCGCAACAGGTTCAGCGGCGCTTTTTGTTTCTCCAGGCTTCACTTCAGTTGGCTTTGAATCCTTCGGTGGTTCCTGCGCCCAAACGAGCGACGTGTTTCCGAGAGCTAACAGCAACGTCAAAGCAAAAAGCCTCAGCATTCTCTTCATGAACGCGCTCCTATTCGACGAATGTGTCTTTCTTGCATCCGGGGCGAGCAAGAATTCTACGTAGAGGGGGAACGGAATGTCAAAACAACAGCACTCGCGTTTCACCTATTTGCCCGTGAGTTTACGGCTCCACTCGCGGATGGAACGGATTTCCTCGCTCGGTATGTGAAGGAATGCCAGGAACTCTTGATGATCGGTTGGAGCCGAACGTTCAAATTCGGCGTGCCAGCGATGCATGTCGTCTTCTGTAAATCCAGATGCCTTCATGATGGAAACCCACTTTTCCTTGGTCATCACTTTTTCCCTCCAAAAGGATTTTTTGCTTTGCAACAGTCTCAAGATTGCCCGTTGATGGCCGCGCAGAGTTTCGATCTCGGCGTCCAGCTCCAGGAGGCGCCGCTTCAAGATTGCAGACGCGTTGTTCTCCGGGCTATCCAGAATTGCGCGAATGTCGCCGAGCCCCAGACCCGCATTGCGGTACGCACAGATTTGTTGCAGCCGCTTGAGGTCTTTCTCGCCGTAGACGCGGTAGTTCGCCGCAGTCCGCGAACCAGCCCTGAGCAGTCCGATGGATTCGTAGTACAGAAGCGTGCTTCGACTGAGGCCGCAGCGCCGGGCGAGTTGGGAAACGGTGAACATTGCTCGATCCCTACGATGAACCCTGAAGCTATAGACAGGTCAAGAAGAAAATGTGGGATTCGTGGAATGACAGCCGTGGTCCTGGCGGACTCGACTGGCGCGTTGCAGACTTAAGGTTAGGCGACGGGCTGCGCGGCGGATTGGTCGCTGGGCACGCTGGTGTGGGATGGCGCCGCAGGGTCCGGATTGCCCTCATTTGTGGCCGGCGCGCTCGATTCTGAGTTATCGGGGGTAGCGCTTGTTGCTGGAGTGCTATTTATTTCAGGTGCGGAAGGCGGCGTATTCGGGTTTGACTTCAACGTGAAGCGCACGCCGCGCTTGGCATTCTCGTCCACCGTGCGCTGCAGGTCGAGCTGATCCATGTCGATTGTGCCTTCGCCGCCGTAGTTCACCAAATAGTGCAACTGGTTGTCCGCGAGCCAATAGTCGCTCGCCGGATACATCGTGCCGTCTTTTAGATAGAGCATGACGGTCGGTGTGGACGCGGCGACGTTGCCCGTGACTCTGTTGCTATTTGGAGATGGCTGCGGAGCCGGCGCGCTTTCGGAAACGCTCGGATAGGCGCTGGATGAGTCATTAGAATTGTACGAGCTTGTGTATTCCGGCGGATATGTCACGTTGTAATCAGGAGGCGGGTAATAACCAGCCGGTGGCCAAAACCATGGGTCATACCAATAAGGGGAGTACCAATAGGGGCCATAAGCGTAGGGTCCCCAATAGCCGCCCCAACCCCATCCGAAGCCGACTCCCCAGCCCCAGCCGAAACCCCATCCCCATCCGCCCCAGCCCCAACCCCAACCGCAGCAATGACCCCAGCCATGTCCGCCCCAACCCCATCCTCGACCACCCCAGCCGTGATCGCCCCAACTACGGTCGCCCCAGCCACGGCCACCTCTCCCATCATAGCCGCCACGTCCCCATTCCGAGCCCAGCGACGATGAACGGCCGGAAGAGAAGCCCCTGCCGAATGTTGTCGAGTGCAACCCGAGTTGCGCGTTCGTGAAAGCGGAATTGTGAAGTCCGGTGTAACCGGAGCGCGTATTCGCGAAACTCGAACCACGGAGCGCAGATCCACCAAGCCCGGACCTGCCCAACCCTGAAGCACCAAATGCCGAGTTGCCGAAATGAGTGCTTTGGAAATTCGAAAGCGCCCGAGACGGAGAAATTGCCGATCCTGTTGATCTCGAATTCGTTGCCCAAACGGAATGGCCTTGGCCACTCCAACTTCTCGAAACCGATCCCGTCCCAGTGGAACGATTTGAGCCAGCGGTCAAACTGGGCGAGTGGTTGGCGCCGCCAAAGTCATGCCATTGGCCTGAAGCGTTGCTCGTATTCCGAGTTGCTGCGGATCCCGTACGATTTGATGCCGAGCCGAACGAATGCCATTGACCTTGCGCGGTGTTCGAGCCACGCGCGGCGGATGCCGGGACAGAAGTCCGGCCGAAACTGCGGTTTGTGCCCGAGGGGCCGAAGTGTGCGCTCGACGGCGGGGTTACGCCGCGACCGCCTCCACCGTTACGACCTTGTGCATATGATGGACGACCATAAGAGCCGCGTGCATACCCACCATTTCTGCCATACGCGCCACCATACCTCGGCATTGTTGCGGATCTGCCGCCACGATACCCGCCGCCGTAGGAGTATCCACCGCCGCGGGAATAACCCCCGCCGCCACCGTGGTATCCCCCGCCACCACCGCCATGGAATCCACCACCCCCACCACCACCGCCATGGAACCCGCCTCCACCGCCTCCGCCGTGAAATCCGCCACCACCTCCGTGCCCGCCGCCCCCGCGCTGGGCGAATGCCGGATTTGGCGCGCAGGCTATCGCGATGCAAGATCCCAATCCAAGCGCGATCTTAAGCAGTGTGGATTTATTCATTTTCGTTGCCTCACCATAATGATACTGCAACTATCGAACTGCGGTCGAGCGGTCACTCTCTTCAGCCCTTCTAATTCATTAGACTGGTTTCGCCTAAGCCGGGTTGCAGGTACTATTACCATACAAGCATTTGGCGGCCTGGCGGCGGACCAATCCATATAAGAATCAACCCGAATGCGCGAAATTAGTTGCTGTAAATCTCGTATGAATCCTCGGTGAAGAGCATTCTTACTGCTCCTGCTTTTCGCAGGCCGGGGCAGCGAAAACAAGTGTGACGTCTTTCGCTTCTACGTCGGACCCAGAAACCACGATGGACGGCGCGGCGATGCGGGCGGGGATGGCACAATCGTTGTCGCCGTGCCGTGCGGCAGCGCGCGTTGGATTGAGGTCCTCCCAGGCGGATATCGTGTAAGTCGCTGACTCAATCAATGTGAATTCGTATAGCCCCTCGCCAATTTTCTGTGCGGCAGGATTATCGCCTTTGTCTGCCCGCGCCATTACGGTGACTTCTCCAGGCGGTCTGCCGTCCTCCCACGTGAGATGAACGCGAACCGAGCGCGTCGGGAAACCTCCCTTGAGCTTGATGTTTGCCTTCGTGAATTCCTGCCCATCTTTCAGCGTAATCTTCCTCGCTTCGTTGACGTCTGACGTGTCGGGATAGAAAGTGCGCTCGAAGGGCGAGTTCGGGTCCATGCGGTTCATGCGGTTGAAGACGATGATGTATTCGCCAGGCCCGATGTGGTCGAATTCAAAAATGCCCTTCTGATCTTGAAATCCCCACAGGCCCGGGTGCGAGTCGTCGTATCGGTCGGCGCGGTAGAGTTCAACCGACGCGAGCTTCAGCGGCTTGCCGCCGGGGCCTAAGACGCTACCACGAATCTTGCCTGTGGGCAGCGCCTCCACGTTGTATTCGAAACAGGCGCCGTCGGGGATTCTGAACGGAGGCAGCCCGCCTTTCAGCGTCTTCTGAGTGAACTCGAAACGAGCCGGGAGGTCGGCCGTGAATTGGTATTCGCCGGCGTGGACGTCATAAAACGAATAGACACCGTCAGGGCCCGTGCTTGTCGCGAAGCGATCATCCTTCGACCTGAGCTTCAGCTTGATGTTAGGGAGCGGGTCATCCGGATCATCGGTAGGTTCGAGAAACGGAGGATCGGCGCGGTGAAGGACGCCGAATACTGACGCGACCCGGTCACCATTGCGCACTGCGCGCAACTGCGGGATCAGCGCGCGGCCCTCGCTCGCCGGGCGCGTGCCATTGCATGTCGTCGCAAACAACCGGCCTTCGGTTTCCTGCTGCGTGAAGACAACGTACGGTTCGCCCTTTTTGAAGCGATAGCCGCAATCGCCCTCGTCGCCGCCCGAGTAAATGTCGATTTCCGTGACGTACGGCCCTGCGAATCTCTCGTCAACCCGGAAATGATAGCGGGTGATGGGCGTCGCATTCGAATCCGCGCCGCCAGCGGAGGTTCCTCCGGCGGGAGGGACCGCGGAGATATCAATTACGGTGCCGAGAAAAACCACATCGCCTTGTTGGAAGCCCGGACATACTCCTGGGGCGGCCTTCGAGCAAGTGCATGCGCGGGTTGCCACAGGCCCTATGACAAAAAACCAGATCAGTGCAATTGCATATCGCCTCATCATATATATTTTACAATCTTTCTGCCGCGATGCGAAACCGGCCAAGGGGGGAGTAAAATCCAAGGGCTGTTTGGAATTCTTATCCGGCATGAACGCAAAATACCTGACAATCGTCGGATTAGGAGAAGTCCTTTGGGACATGCTTCCGGCCGGCAAGCAGCTTGGAGGCGCGCCCGCGAATTTCGCTTACATGGCGGGCTTGTTGGGAGACCGTGGCGTTGTTGCCAGCCGGATTGGTAGCGATGCATTGGGGACGGAACTTTGCGACGCGCTGACGAAGCTCGGCCTGGGAACTTCGTTTCTTCAGGCCGACCTGGAACATCCCACGGGGACCGTGAAGGTTGAGATCGACCGCGACGGCCAACCAAGTTACGAAATCACTGAGTCCGTTGCATGGGACTTTCTCGAATACAATCACGAGTGGCAATCGCTTGCGCGGCAGGCAGATGCAATTTGTTTCGGATCGCTCGCGCAGCGTTCTCCAAAATCGCGCGAAACGATCCGTGCGTTTCTGAAAGCTGCAAGGCCGGACGCGGCACGCATCTTCGATGTGAACTTGCGGCAAGAGTTCTACTCGGCGAACGTGATTGCCGAGTCCGCGAAACTTGCCGACATCATCAAATTAAACGACCGCGAGCTTCCGCGAGTCATGCAACTTCTCGGCCTCGCTTACGATGACGAGAAATCATCGGCTCAACGATTGCTCCGTGCGACAGGCGTAAAACTGGTGTGTGTCACCCGCGGATTGCAAGGAAGCCTTGTCGCTGACGCCAACGGATCGAACGAGCGTCTCGGATTGAGCGTCCAAGTCGCGGACGCGGTCGGCGCAGGTGATGCGTTTGCGGCGGCGCTTGTTCATCACTTCCTTCGCGGCAGTCCACTGGCGGTGATGAACGAGGCCGCGAACCGCATGGGAGCATGGGTAGTCGGCCATGTGGGTGCCACGCCTCCCGCTGACGATGAGGTACTTAACAAAGTTCGCGCCGCAAAAAGGAGCACGCCCTATGACCCCTGTTGAGACCGTCCTACAGTTTCTGGACCGCATCAACCAGCGCGATGTGGATAAGCTCGCCGAGTTGATGACGGGGGATCACGTGTTCATTGACTCGCTTGGTCAATCCACGCGCGGTCGCGAGAAGATGCGAGCCGGGTGGCGAGGTTATTACGCCTTTTGTCCGGACTACTGGGTTTCGCATGAGGAGATTTTCCAAAATGGAAATCTCGTCGCCGTGTTTGGCTCGGCAGGCGGCACGATCGCCGCGAATGGCAAGCTTCCCCCAGAAAACGAATGGCGGGTGTCAGCAGCTTGGCTGGCTGTGGTGGAAAATGGCCTGGTGAAGGAGTGGCGAGTTTACGCCGACAACAAGCCGGTGTACGACATCGTGGCGAGATCCAAACCTCACCAAGGACAGTAGCCGCTGCCAACTCGCGGAAATCCTTCCCTCTCACGGCACAGCCTCGTCCATGGCGTTCGTGTGGGATTTATGCCACTTTCTGAAGTGCAACTTCCTCCTTCCGACTCCTTTGTGAATTGTTGGAAATCGCGGAAAGCGGCACAGAGGTGGCTGAAAATGTGTCCAAAGAGGCAGCATTCTGTGTGCACACGTGGGAAAAGCTGTACTTCCGGCCAGTGGAACCCGCGCAACTTTTTCCGTAGGTTGGGGTATTACGATGTGCACTAAGGGATTCGGTCGAGCGTGAAAAAGGAGATCAGAACATGAGCACCAAGTTCTCGAAGTGGACGATCATGACTGCAACGGCGCTGCTGCTCGGCACGGCAGCGCTGGCGCAGAACCCGCCTGCCAGCGGGTCGAGCAGTTCATCCGGGCAGGGCACGAGCGCCACGCCGACCCCTACCCCAGCGCCGAAGCCGACGATCGCGCAGCGTAAGGAAAACCAGCAAGACCGCATCGCGCAAGGCATCAAGAGCGGACAGTTGACTGCCGGCGAGACTGCCAATCTGGAAACGAAGGAAGCGGCCATCCATGGCGAGACCCGCGCGGACCGCGCCGCAAACGGCGGAAAGCTGACCACGGCGGAGAAGCAGCAAGTCAACCAGCAGCAGAACAAGCTCTCGGGGCAAATTTATCAGGACAAACACAACGCCAACACCGCTCATTATGGAAATAACCAGGTGGGGCAGCGCCGCGAAAATCAGCAAGACCGCATCGCGCAGGGCGTCAAGAGTGGACAACTGACTGCCGGCGAGACGGCCAAGCTGGAAAACCAGCAGAAGAACATCAACCGGCAAGTGGGCGCAGATCGCGCCGCGAACGGCGGAAAGTTGACTTCAGGAGAGAAGCAACAGGTCAACAAGGAACAGAACGCCGCTTCCAGGAATATCTACAACAAGAAGCATAACGCGGCCACGCAGCCGCCGGCAAAGAAGTAAGCTTCAGACAAACCAGGATAAGACGAAGCGTCCCGGTCGCATGGAGACTGGGACGCTTTTGTTTTATGCCGAGCATGTTGAGCAGCCTGAAGGTGCAAGTCCTCTTCACAGCGGGATGGAGGTGGAGCGATTCATTCTGACCGGGCGGGAGAAGTCAACAGAGGACGTAGTACTCACGAAAGTGAGGAAGGCCCGAACGGTCCTCCGCAAGGAGGGTAGGGAAGTGGTGAGCAATCAGCGACGAGCGCGGCCGACGCGGCTGAGATTGTATTCGTCCACCTTGCGGCTAAGAGTGTTGCGGTGAATACCGAGTGTCTTGGCGGCTCGCGATTGATTCCCATTGGATCGTTCGAGAACTCGCTTGATGAACTTTTTCTCGAATTCTGTCACTGCTTCCTCAAGCAGGATGCCGTGCTCGACCATCGATCCAACCAGTGATTCCAATTGCTCTTTCACGTTTACACGCTCCGCACTGTCGCTTTGAAGAAAGAATTACCCGCTGGGGCCTAGTTACGTGTCAATCCGGCCGCGCCCTCCATCGAGCGCGTGGCCGGTAATGCGTTGATACGCCTCTCTGTACTTATTTCGAGTTCCCGCCACCACGTCCGGTGGAAGTGGCGGAGCCGGGGGCCTCTTGTCCCAGCCAATCCGCTCGAGATAGTCGCGCACATATTGTTTGTCGAAGGATGGCTGCGCCTTCCCGGGAGCGTACTGGTCTGCCGGCCAGAAGCGCGAAGAGTCGGGCGTGAGCGCCTCGTCGATCCAGATGAGTTCCTGGCCCAGCATGCCGAACTCGAATTTCGTGTCTGCGATTATGATCCCGCGTTTGGCAGCGTGTCGAACGGCAGTTCGATACAGAGCCAGACTCGTTTCGCGCAACCGCTCCGTAAGCGGCCGGCCCACGCGCGCAATGGCATCCTCGAAAGAGATGTTCTCGTCGTGGCCCGTGGTGGCCTTGGTCGAAGGAGTGAAAATCGGTTCCGGCAAGCGGTCCGATTCGCGCAGGCCTGGCGGCAGAGCAATCCCGCAGATCCCGCCGGTCTTTTGATAGTCCTTCCAGCCCGAGCCGGAAATGTACCCACGCACGACACACTCGATGGGGACCGGCTCGGTTCGGCGAACCAGCATGGCGCGGCCGTCGAGAGTGGCGGCGTATGGCGCCAGCTCGGCGGGGAAATTCTTCGCCGCAATTACGTGGTGCCGGACAATATGGGCCAGCTTCTCAAACCAAAATAGGGACAATTGCGTCAATACGCGCCCTTTATCGGGGATCGGCGATGGAAGGACTACGTCAAAGGCAGAGAGGCGGTCGGTCGCGACGATGAGCAGGCAATCGCCGAGCTCGTAAATGTCGCGAACCTTGCCGCGCCCTCGAAGCTTGAGTTTGGGGAAATCCGTTTGTTGAACAGCAACTTTCGTTTCCATCGACGCCACAGGTGCTTGTGTCCTCTCTTTGGGGAGGCGGGTATTCTAGCGCAGCGACGGACGCTGTCAACGGTTAAGAAGAAGCCGGGCGGGAAAATTTCTTTGGCAGTCGTCGAGCCAAAATTCTCTTTGTTGGAATTGTTAGATGAAAAGAGTTATGCGGCGTTGCTAGCGGCCTTGGCAGTTTTCGGCTCTGCTGCCGCTGCGGCCTCTTCCCACTTCACGGAGACGAGCTTCGAGACGCCGGGTTCCTGCATCGTCACGCCGTAGAGAACCGAACCCATTTCCATCGTTCTCCGGTTGTGGGTGACGACGATGAACTGTGTCTGCGCGCACATGTCCGCGAGCATCTTATTGAAGCGGCCCACGTTTGCTTCGTCCAGCGGCGCATCCACTTCGTCCAGAATGCAGAACGGGCTCGGCTGATACCGGAAGACAGCGATAAGCAGCGCCAGCGCCGTGAGCGCTTTCTCGCCGCCCGAAAGCAGAAGAATATTCTGGAGCCGCTTGCCCGGCGGCTGCGCGGCGATGTCGATGCCCGCCTCGCCGGAGCTGTCGGGCTCGCCCAAGCGCATTTCGCCCGTGCCGCCGCCGAACAGCGATTGGAACGCGACGGCGAAGTGCCGGTTGATGACGCGGAACGCTTCCTCGAATTTCTCTCGCGAGACCTGGTCGAGCTCAGTGATCGTGAGCTGCGTATTCTCGATGGATTGCACCAGATCGTCGCGCTCGCGCCGCAGGAAGCCCTCGCGCTGTTCGCATTCCTTGAATTCTTCCAGCGCCATCATGTTCACCGGGCCCATCGCTTCCACGCGCGCCTTCATATCGTTGTAATTCGTCTCGGCGGCGACAAGCTCTTCCCCGGCGAGAAGCTGCGCCTCTTGCGCCATCAACTCTTCGGGCTGCGCATTCAATTCGGCGACGCACGTCTGGCGCAGATATTCGCGGTCTGCGTCGTTGCGCGCCTTTTCAATCTGGCGCTGGCTGCGTTCCGCGCGCAGTTCGTCAAGCGACTGGCGCTTGCCCCGCAGCGCTTCTTCTACGTTTGCGGCGCCACTCCGCACCTCGTCCCACTCCTTTTCGAGCATCGCCTTGCGTTCTTCCAGGTGAGCTTTATCCAGCCGAAGGTTTTCCGCTTGGAGGGCCAGTTGCTTGCAAGTGGATTCCAGCGCGGTCCTTTCTTCGACCAGGGTCTTATGCTGTTGCCGCAGAGAACTCCAGCGCTCCCCGGCCTGCGCGAATTCCTCGACCATGCGCTGCTCGACAGCCTCGGCACTGACAAGTCTCTCGGAAACCGCCGCCAATTCTTCACGGCGCGCGACCACGCTTTCTTGAAGCGCTTGGAAATCCTGGCGGAGCGCAGCCAGCTTTGCGGCGGCCTGCGCGGCTTCCTCTTCGGCGGCGGCGCGAGAGCGAAGCGCTTCCGCGTGTTCCTGGCGCGCCTGTTCCGCACGCTGCCGGGCTGTTTCGGCCGCGGCGCGGAGTTCCTCGATTCCCTGTCGTTCCGATGCGAGACGTTGCTCGACACGCTGCGATTCGCTGCGCGCCTGGTTTCGCTCGTGCGTGGCGGCGACAAGCGATTTTTCCGCTTCCATGTGCTGCGCGATTGCCACTGCGACGTCCGCTTCGGCTCCAGCAATTTCGAGTTCGAGATGAGTCAATTGCGACTGTTGCTCGTTTGCGGTTCGGTCAAGCTCTGCCGCGGCCGTTTCATGCTGGCGGAGTTCGCGCTTGAGCGCCAGCGGACCCGCCTCGCCTTGCCGTCCCCCTGAAACGAGCCGCCCGTGATAACAGGTGCCATCCGTGGTCAGGAAGTAGCTTTCGGGGCTCTCGTAAGCCATCCTTTCGGCCAGACTAGCGGTCTCGACAAGATACGCGGATCGAAGCTTCGTCAAAAACTGCTTTGCGGCCGGGCCAAGCGGGTCGCGGAATTCCACGAGGCGGTCGAGCCGCGCAAGTGCGCCTTCCGGCATGGCGGCGCTGTCACCGGTTGCCCCGCCGTCGATATTCAGGTTGCGGAGCGAATCGACAAAGAACGTCGCGCGGCCGCCCATTTCATCACGCAGAAGAGCGACTCCCGCACGCGCATGGTCGAACGATTCGACAACCACGTATTCCAGTTCTTCCCGCAGAAACTGTTCGACCGCGCTTTCATACTGTTCCTGCACTTCTGCATAGTCGGCAAGCAAGCCGACAGCGCGGAATCCGAGCGATTCTCCCTGCCCATCGGCGCTGAAGAGTTTTTGCACGGCATCGGCCGTGTAGGCCCGTTCGCTCAGGATGCGTTCAATCGACGTATGGCGGGCACGCTCGGCAGAAAGGTTTTCGCGCGTTCGCTCAAGTTGCTGGGAGGTCTCCTGCCGCACCCGGCGAAGCTCGGAGAGCCGCGACTGTGCGCTCCGAACCGCCGCTCCTAGCTCCTGCGCGCACTGTTCTGCCTGCTGGCATGCGGATTCGGAAGCCTCCGCGCACTGCGAGAGCGCGGCATATTCCGCTTCGACTTCGCACATTGCCGCCGCGCGTTCCTGTTCGGCAGCCGTGTGCCGCCGAGCAGCCTCCTCCGCCTGGATCGATTCAGCCTGTTCGCGCGCCGATTCCTCGACGAGGCGGCCAGCAAGCTGGCGCAGTTCTTCCATGCGAGCTTCCAAGTCCCTCTGTTCGCTCGCGCTGGCGGAGGCCTGTTCCGTCGTGCCGGCCAGACTTGCTTCAAGCGCAATCGTTTGTTCCCGAAGAGCTGCGAGTGCTTCTCGGTGCGCTGTGGCGCGCGCGGATAAATCTGTTGCGATTCGTTCCGCCTGTTCGATTTCGATCGTGAGGCGAGTGGCCCTGGCCTCGAGTTGCGCCGCCTGTTCGCGGTTGAACGTGATGCGGTTTTCGGCGCGGTCAAGATCGAGAGCCGCCTGGCTGAGGAGATTCTGCGTTTGGCGAAGCTCCGCGTCCAATTCGTAGGTCCGCGCGCCCAGATGTTCCTGCTCGGCTTCCATCTCGTGGACGGAACGCGATTCGTTCTCCTCGGCCGCGTCCATCTCGCGAAGTAGACTCTCCAGGCGGACGGCTTCGATATCGAGATGTCCCGCCTTGCTTGCCAGAACGACTCGCAATAGCCCGCGCATCTGCTCGCGCAATTCGGCGTAGCGCCGCGCTTTGGAAGCCTGGCGCTTTAGCGATGCGAGCTGCTTTTCGACTTCGACAAGAATGTCGTTAACACGCGAGAGGTTAATCTTGGAGGCTTCGAGCTTCGCTTCGGCCAGCCGCCGCTTTGTCTTGTACATCGTGATCCCGGCAGCCTCTTCAATGATGGCGCGGCGGTCCATCGGCTTCGAGTTCAGGATCTGCCCAATGCGACCCTGCTCGATGATGGCGTAGCTGTCCGGACCAAGTCCCATGCCCATGAAAATCTCTTGGACATCGCGCAGGCGCGCCACACGGCCGTTGATGACATATTCGCTTTGCCCAGAGCGATAGAGGCGGCGCCCCACTACGATCTCGCCAGGCTTCAGGGATATTGCTGGCCTTTCCGCCGCTCGCTTCTTTCGAGATTTGCTGATTTCAGGGATATCGTTGCCGGAGCCTTCCGCCACGGAAACTTCGCCTGACTCTGTCTCTGCAAGGGATGCCTCCGTGTCGTCGGATGCGGTCACGGACGCCGACAGAGGGAGCTCTTCCGGGCCGTCCATCACTTTTGCGACGGCATCAGCCAATTCAGGGTCAACAAGGGTGAGCGTCACCTCCGACATACCCAGCGGGGGGCGTTTGGCGGTGCCATTGAAGATGCAGTCGGACATGCGCTCGGCACGGAGCATCTTGTGGCTCTGCTCGCCCAGCACCCAGGAAATGGCGTCAACTACGTTCGACTTGCCACATCCGTTGGGTCCAACTATGCAAGTGATCCCGCTGCCGCTGAAGGTGATCGGCGTCTTCTCGCAGAAGGACTTAAACCCCAGCAACTCGACTTTGCGCAGTTTTAGCACCTGGCTCCTCGCATCGTTCGCTTCCCATACCTCATCGGCAGGAGAAGCTTCTATTTGATCTTTCCTAGGAGGTCCTTCGAGACAAAAACGGTGGAGGGTCTATGGTCGATACCCTGCCGCCTGGCGCTACCGGATCGGCGGTTACGGGAGAACAAATTAGCACGGTACATGGGGCATGTAAAGCGGAGTCTTGCGGATTGTGCAGTTTCTCATCTCGCATCGCCCTTTTGATGCACCGCTCTTGGAGGTCGTATGGCGTGGGTGAATACGAGGCGAGCCGGGAATCCGTGCTGCTTCTCCAACGGCAGGGCCTTTTCTGAAAGGGACGGGATGCGCAAAGATTGCGCATTGACTTGCGCCGGAACGCGGCCTAGCATGGCGCGCACGGGAGTGTTGCTTGAGACAAGAACCAATGCAGGGAACCGGCCGGATGCTCCTGGTGGGAGCTGTACTCGCCGCGACTTTTCTCCTCTCACTCGAAGGGTTACGCCCCCCTGCGCCGAAGCCGACAAACGCTCCTGCCACACAGTTTTCGGCAGGCCGGGCGCGTGAAGTCCTGGCACGGCTTTTGGGCGGCGGCCTGCCGCATCCGACGGGCAGCGCGGCCAACGATGCCGTTCGCGCGCAAATCATCGTGGAACTCACCAAGCTGGGCTATCAGCCGGAATTGCAGAGCGCCTTCGCGTGCGACTTATACGGAAGTTGCGCGACGGTGAAGAACATCCTGGCGCGCATGAATGGCACGGATCGCGGTCCCGCCCTTCTCCTAGCCGCGCACTACGATTCCGTTCCTGCAGGCCCAGGGGCCTCCGACGACGGCATTGGCGCGGCCGCCGTCCTGGAGATTGCACGGGCCTTGAAACTGCTCCCGCGCCCGCACAATTCGATCATCCTCCTGCTCACCGATGGCGAAGAGGCAGGCTCGCTCGGCGCGCGGGCGTTTGTTGACGTTCACCCCTGGGCCAGGGAAGTGCGTGCTGCCGTGAACATCGACACGCGCGGGTCGTCCGGCCCGAGCCTGATGTTTGAGACAGGCAGCGCCAATGATTGGGCCGTGCGTCTCTATGCAGAACACGCGACTCGCCCTGTGACGAACTCGATCGCGTACACTATTTACAAAATGCTGCCGAACGATACCGATTTCAGCATCTTCAAAGCCGCGGGCTACCAAGGTCTGAATCTCGCCAACATCGGCGACGTGGTTCACTATCACACCCCGCTCGACAACCTCGAAAATATGAACTCGGCCACATTGCAGCAGCATGGAGACGTTGCGCTTCAGATGGTCCTCGCGCTGGCCAACGCAGATCTCCGGAATTTTGCCGTGGATACGACGGTGGCCACCGGTGACATTTCCAACACGCAGCATCAGGCGGTTTTTTTTGATGTCTTTGGCCGAAAGACTATTTGGTGGGAAGCTAGGCGCACCCTCCTGTTTGCGTTCATTGGGGCCTTGCTGTTGTTCCTTCAAATCGCCTGGCTGGTTTATAGCAAGCGCCTTGCTGTAAAGGAGCTTTTCTGGGGACTTCTCGAATGGTTTGTCGCCATCGTCGCGACCGGCCTGCTTGCGTTGTTTCTCAAACGCCTCCTCATCCTCACGGGCGCAACGCCTGTCAATTGGGTGGCCCACCCCCTCCCGCTGCTGATCGCTTTCTGGGCTCTCCCGCTTGCGGTTGTGGTGATATTCGCTGTTGTTTTCGCTCGGCGAACTGGCTTTTGGGGATTGTGGAGCGGTGTTTGGGCGTGGTGGGCAGTCCTATCCATTGTAATTTCCTGGCTGACGCCGGGGATTAGCTATGTGTTACTTATCCCATCGGCTGTGGCGGCGCTGGCAGGCCTCCCATTCACGCCGTGGCGCGACGAGAAGGTCCCGGGTTCTTTCCTTGCAGCGCTGCTGCCACTCGCGGCTGCCGGGATTATTGGATTCGCGGTCCCTATGCTTCTCTATGACGCGATGGGCATCAAGTCCTTGGTGACTATGACTTTGCTTGTGGGGTTGATTTTCACGGCTTCGGCGCCTCTCTGCGTTGGGCTAAGGAACGCCCACGGTTTGCCGATGCTGATGTTCCCGGGTGTTCCCGTTGCCGTGGTGATACTCGCAGTATTCGGTGCCGTGATCGCTCCGGCATATTCCGCCAAATCGCCCCAACACGTGAACATCGAATACTGGCAAGACGCCGATTCCGGGAAGTCGCAATGGATCGTTTACCCAGCTTCGGGAGTGCTGCCGGAACCTGTACGGCTGGCGACCTCGTTTCATCGCTTGCAGTATGGACCTTTTCCGTGGGGCACAGAATCCGCATTCGTCGCGAATGCGCCACACGTGGACGTGAGCCCGCCGACCTTCACGATCCTGGAGTCGGCCGTGGCGGGAAGCAGAAGGGAATTCCGAACTTTGCTGCGCTCCGAGCGTGGCGCTCCGGAAGCAATCGTCCTGTTCCCGCCTGACGCTGATGTTGAGTCGATTCGCATAGAAGGCGAACCCGTCGTGGTCGAGAAGGACGTCGCGCGAAGATTCCTCAACGGCTGGGCGGCTTACGATTGCTCGACGATGCCTGCCAAAGGGGTCCAACTGAGCTTCACACTCCCTGTGGGGCGCTCTGTCGAAGTTTTTGCTCTCGACCGGAGCTTCACCTTGCCGCTTGAGGGAATGTTCCTTCTGAAGTCTCGCCCGCTTACAGCAGCGCCATTTCAGAATGGCGACGTCACCCTTGTCAGCCGCCACGTTCAGCTTTTCCCATAGAAGCTTAGTTGACCCCCCTCGAACTGCCACCGCAGAAACACGACGCCCAGGTTTGCTACGAAGCAAGGCGTCGGATAGAATGGCCCGTTTGCACAGGGCACGGAAATGACACCCATACGCTTCCACAACACGTTGACGAACCGCCTGGAGACGTTCGAGCCGCTGCATCCGGGCGAAGTCCGCATGTACACCTGCGGCCCCACTGTATATGACTTCGCGCACATCGGGAATTTCCGCACATTCGTTTTCCAAGACGTCCTGCGGCGATTTCTGCGCTCACGCGGCTACCGAATGCTCCATGTGATGAACCTGACCGACGTGGACGACCGCATCATTCAGAACGCGGCCGCCGCCAAGGTCTCCATCCGCGAATACACGGAGAAATATGTTCAGGCGTTTCTCGAGGACATGGACGCGCTGCACCTCGAGACCCCGGAGAATCTTGTCCGCGCCACCGACCATATTGAAGACATGGTGGCGCTGATCGAGCGCTTGCAGCAAAAGGGCGTGACCTACACAAGCGAGGGCTCGATCTATTTCCGCATCTCCGATTTCCCCGGCTACGGCAACCTCTCGAAGATCGATGTCGCCGGAATGAAGGCGGGAGCGCGGGTCGATTCGGATCGCTATGAAAAAGACAATGTGCGCGACTTCGTGTTGTGGAAAGCGCCCAAGCCCGGGGAGCATTTCTGGGAGACACGGATCGGCCCCGGCCGTCCTGGCTGGCACATCGAGTGCTCGACGATGGCGATGAAATACCTCGGCGACACGATCGATATTCACACCGGGGGCGTGGACCTCATGTTCCCGCATCACGAAAACGAAATCGCGCAAAGTGAAGCTGCGACAGGACACCCGTTCGTCCGGTTCTGGCTTCATGCTGAGTTTCTGATCATCGGAAGCGAGAAGATGTCGAAGTCGCTCGGAAATTTCTTCACGCTGCGCGACCTCTTCGGGAAGGGTCAAAAACCTTCGGCAATCCGTTTTTTGCTGCTTTCAGTGCCGTACCGCCGCCAGCTCAACTTCACGGAAGACGGGCTGACGCAGGCCGCCAGCTCAGTCGAGCGCCTGCGCAATTTCGTCGCGCGGCTGAAAACCGCACAGTTTCCGGCAGGCTCGAATCCCGAAATGAAGAAGCGCGCCGAAAAGGCCGAAGCCGATTTCGATGCAGGGCTGGCCGACGATTTGAACACCGCGGTCGCGCTCGCGGCGGTTTTTGACTTAGTGCGCGATGCAAATACGGCAATGGACCGCGGCGAATTTCTCCAACAGGATGCGATGCGCATGATGGCGGCGATGGAAAAATTCGACGCCATAATCGGCGTTCTTTCCGACGATGACGCGGAGAAACTTGCCAAGCTTGGCTACAGCCAGATCGGTCGGCGAATGGCCTCCGAGCAAATCGAAGCTCTCGTCGAGGATCGCAATGCGGCGCGAAAGCGGCGCGACTTCAAACGCGCGGATGAGATCCGGCGTCAACTATGGGAATCTGGTATCATATTAGAAGACGCGAAGGACGGCGGTGTCCGCTGGAAGTACAAATGAGAATGTCCGAAAAACACGCTTTCTCGCTGCACAGCCAGCCCTCCCACGAACGCCCCAATCTGTTCGGTGTTGACTAGTTTTTCCCCCTCTAAATCCTGATCCCGGCACGGCCGGAAGGAACCGGTCTTCAGCCGAGGCAAATCCACATTCAGGAGGAGAACGTGCAGATCGCAGAAATGAAACTACCCCACATCGTGACGCCGTTGCCCGGGCCGCTTGCAAAGCGACTTGTGGAATCGGATCACAAGGTGCTTTCGCCGTCTTACACGCGTGATTATCCGCTCGTCGCGAAGACGGGCCGCGGCGCCTTGATCGAAGACGTGGACGGCAACACCTTCCTCGATTTCGCGGCGGGGATTGCCGTGGTCGCGACAGGGCATTGCCATCCCGAAGTCGTCGCCGCTATTCAGAAGCAAGCAGCCGAGTTGATTCACATGTCCGGAACGGATTTCTACTATCCGAACATGGTCGAGCTGGCCGAAAAACTCGCTTCGATTGCTCCCGGCAAGGAAGCGAAGCGCGTTTATTTTGGGAACTCGGGAACCGAAGCTTTAGAAGCGGCTATCAAGCTCGTGCGGTACCACACAAAGCGCGACAAATTGATCGCCTTTTTTGGCTGCTTCCATGGCCGCACCATGGGCGCCCTCTCGCTAACGGCAAGCAAAGCGATCCAGCGTAAGCATTTTGGCTCGCTGCTTAGCGGAGTGTTTCACGCGCACTATCCAAACACGTATCGCGGCGCCTACGGAATTCGCCCCGAGCACGCCGCAGCCGATGCGCTGGCATACATCGAAGATGAATTGTTCAAGCGCGTCGTGGCCCCGGAAGAAGTGGCGGGGATTTTCGTCGAGCCAATCCAGGGTGAGGGCGGTTATATGCCCGCGCCGGCGGAATTCCTGCAGGGTCTCGAGCGTATTTGCCGCCAGCACGACATCCTGCTGGTGGTCGATGAAGTCCAATCGGGAATGGGCCGCACAGGGAAGTGGTGGGCGTCGGATCACGCCGGGATCGAACCGGACATCATTTGCACGGCGAAGGGAATCGCTTCGGGATTGCCGCTTAGTGCCATGATTGCTCGCGCGAGCGTAATGAACTGGACGCCCGGCGCGCATGCCTCGACGTTTGGCGGGAATCCGGTTTCCATAGCGGCTTCGCTGGCAACGATCGGTCTCCTTGAAGGTGGCTACATTGCAAACGCGGCCCGGATGGGCGAGTTCATCTTTCACCAGACAGCCGGTTGGCGCGACCGGCACAAGATCGTCGGCGACATTCGCGGAAAGGGCCTCATGATCGGCATCGAATTCGTGCGCGATCAGAAGACTAAAGAGAAGGCCCCCTACCTTCGCAACCAAGTCGCGCAGAAAGCGTTCCATCGTGGTTTGCTGGTTCTCGGCGCGGGTGAGAACTCGCTTCGAATTGCTCCGCCGCTCATGATCGATGAGGAGCAGGCAGCCTTCGCTGTGCGCACGCTGGACGAAATCATCAGCGAGGTCGAACGAGCAAATTAACCGGGGGGTTTCGCGAAACGAATGCTGTTGCCGATTCGAAGAGAGATTCCTTGCCCGCGCTGCTCGTTTAATTTCCTTCCCAGATCAGCGCATTTGTCCATTTTGAAATTTTCTCTCTTCGAGTAAGCTAAGGCGTCTCTCGGCTGAAAAGGAGTTGGTTTGGCGCGGATTCTCGACGTTGATTGCGGTCCGAAGAAATATCCGGGTTCGGTCGGCGTGGACATGAATGCAGCCACAGCCGCGTCTTCTGCCGATTCTGGAAGCACTACTTGAGCTTCGTGATCCGCGGAAGGCGGATGGAATTCACATTCGAGGTCATCGAGTGACGCTTCGAAACGGAGGAGTTTGAGGATTGGGAATTCTCGCTCGTCTGATTTTCGCCATGGTGGATTTCGCGGCCCGGAAAGGCCTCGCGGAGCCTGACTCCGAAGCCTCAGCCAAGGAGCAGGCGCAGTGTACTGGCATCCGAGGCGAGACGTACGCCTACTGGTATCTTCGCCGCCACGGTTACACGATGGTCGCGCGCAACTATTTGGGGCCAGACATAAAAGGCGAGATCGACATGGTCGGATACGACGGGCCCGTTCTGGCGTTCGTCGAGGTTAAGACGCGCTCGGCTCCCAAGCCTGGCAATTCGGACGCGGGCCGCCCTGCGCCAGAAGAAGCCGTGAACGGGGAGAAGCGACGCAACCTGGCGCGCGTGGCGCGTCAATTCATTCGTTCCCGGCGGCTTGAGTCGGCCCCTCGCCGGTTCGATATTTTGGCTATTGAGGCGCGGTCGAGCGCCCGGCCGGAGGTTCGTTTGCACAAGGGAGCCTTTAATCCGCGCGACAACGGTAGGAGGGAATAGCTCACCGGTCACGCCGCGCGCTCCTTCATTTGCCCGCTATAGTAGAATAGACAGATTGAACAGAAGTAAGGGACCGGGACAGAGAAGCCCCGATCGAGGAGGATGGTTTGCCGGAACTTCGCAAGGATCCAATCACAGGCCGATGGGTGATCATTTCAACGGACAGGGCCAAGCGCCCCAATGATTTTGTCCGGGAGAGCGTTCAGATCAAGGGCAACCCAGCATGCCCCTTCTGTCCCGGGAATGAGGGGAAGACCCCGCCGGAAATCCTGACCTATGGCCGGAACGGCAGCGGGAAGAATACCCCCGGATGGTCACTGCGCGTGGTGCCAAACAAGTTTCCGGCACTCGGTATCGAAGGTGGGCTGGACCGCGAAGGTGAAGGGCTGTTCGACCGCATGAACGGCATCGGCGCGCACGAGGTGATAATCGAGACCCCGGACCACATGCAGACCCTTGCCACGCTACCCGACAAAGCGGTCGAGGAGGTTTTGTGGGCCTATCGCGATCGTATGCTCGACCTTAAGAACGACCGCCGCTTCCGCTACATCCTGCTCTTCAAGAACCATGGCGAGGCCGCGGGCGCTTCGCTCGAGCACACGCACTCGCAGTTGATTGCACTCCCCATCGTCCCCAAGCGTGTCCGCGAGGAGGTGGATAATTCCAAGCGTTACTACGACGAAAAGGAACGCTGCATCTTCTGCGACATGATCCGGCAGGAGACCGAGACCCACACGCGCATCATCCTCGAGAGCGACCACTTCGTTGCGCTCGCTCCTTATGCGCCGCGCTTCCCGTTTGAAGCCTGGATCTTGCCGCGCCAGCACAGCTCTGCCTTTGAGAACATGCCGACGCCTTACTACGGCCACCTTGCGAAGATGCTGCGGGAAATGTTGGGCCGGCTGGACAAGGTTCTGATGTTCCCGTCGTACAACCACGTCATCCACACGTCGCCCATCGGCGAGGAAATCAACGATCACTACCACTGGCACATCGAGATGATGCCGAAGCTGACGAAAGTGGCGGGTTTCGAGTGGGGCACGGGCTTCTACATCAACCCGACGCCGCCCGAGGAAGCTGCTCGTTTCATGCGCGATGCCAAGTGACAACCCGGCACAGCTCGTAATCTTGGGAAACTTGTTTACACAAGCACTTCGGGGACTTCCATACGGCCGGCCTTGAAAGCCGATTGGAAAGCCTTTACGACCTCGGGATCGAAATCCTTCCCTGAACCTTTCACAATCGCGTCGCGCGCTTCGAACGTCGGCATCGCCTTGCGGTACGGCCTGTCGCTCACAAGGCAATCGTATGCGTCCGCGACCGCAATGATACGGGCTTCGAGCGGGATATCTTCGCCCTTTGTCGGGTGGTAGCCGGAGCCATCGAATTTGTCGTGGTGCCCGAGGATGATGGGCATCACGCGACGGAGCGTACCGCCAACGGGTCTAAGCGTGTCGATCCCTTTCGCCAGGTGCGAGTGCATCTCGACGATTTCGTCATCCGAGAGTTTCGCGGCCTTATAGAGAATTTGACGGCTCACTTCCAGCTTGCCGATGTCGTGGAGCAGCGCCGCGGCGCGAATATCCTCGACTGCTTGCTCGGGCAGCCGCATTTCTTCCGCCAGCCGAACCGCATAGATCGACGTGCGGTAAGAATGGTTCTGCGTGTACTTGTCGTTGGAAATCACTCCGCACAGGATCTGCAGCAGGCCATAGTAGGTCTCGCGCAGCTCGCCCATGCTGCGTTCCTTGTTTTCATAGAGCGTGCCCATCGCGTACGCCGTGACCAGCAGGAACCCGCCCCAGATGGCGATGTCCGACCACGCCATCAACTGCCGCGTCGCTGTTTCTATCCCGCCCGTCAGAGCAAGAGGGTTCATCAGGTTCAGCCAACACACAATCAGGATGGAGCCGAGCGCGGTCTGCACGGCGCGCGCACGCCCGAAGAAATAGGCGGCAAAGAGGGTCGGGAGATTGTAGAACGAGAGGACGAGCTTCTGCCCAGCGACAAAGAAATTAATGACCGCCGCAAACACGATAATCGAAAAGACCAGTAGAAGTTCCTTGTTGATTTTCATCAACTGGTCCAGCGATCTGTCTCTCATGCGTATGACTCCTTGCTTCGTCGGTGGGCCCCCCTGTGCCTTCCTATCATGGTAACTCCTGCGCGTGCGGACATCCGCAATTCGCCGCAGGGTTTGCTCAACTGATAAAGTGACACCACGCCTGCACCACACCCCTCGCCTTCAAGGGTGCGCCCGGTTCCGCATTGCACCGGGGGGAATGGGGTTGGCACTGGGCGGGCAGCACAGAGTGGAGTTTTGAGCGGCCCGATGCTACCTTGTTGTCTCGCGGCTTTCCGGTGCGTAATAAGCTGAAGGAGGAAGTAAATGGCGATGTCATGGGGTAAGAGGCGAGCCTTCGTAATCGGGATATTGGTTCTATTTTTCGTGGTGATTATTTGGGCGGCGTCGAAGCCGGCGCGGATGATGTCGAATTCAGTTCTTGTGATCGACGCGTCGGGCGAGATTCCAGAACAGCGAACCCCCGACATATTCAGCGCACTGAACGGTGAACGCGCCCCCGTCCTTCACGATTATCTGGACGCGATTGATTCTGCGCGCACCGATTCCCGCATCACCGGCATTGTCGTCCGGATCAGCCCGCTCGCCACTGGCTGGGGAAAGCTAGAAGAGATTCGCTCGCATCTGCTGCAATTCCAGAAGAGCGGAAAGCCCAGCATCTGCTACCTCGGCTACGACGGCATCGGCAACCCCGAGTATTACCTCGCAAGCGCTTGCCAGCAGATCTGGTTGATTCCCACCGCACCCGTAAGCATCCGCGGAATGATGGCCCAGGCGCTCTTCCTTCGCGGCACGCTCGACAAACTGAGGATCGTCCCGGAGTTCTACCACATCGCCGAATACAAGACGGCTGGAAATATGTACACGGAGAAAAAATTCACTCCGGCGCACCGCGAAGAGGTGGAATCGCTCCTGCACAGCATTTACAACCAGTACGTAAACGAAACTTCCCTGGCTCGCCACATCGACCCGCAAAAATTCGAGGCGCTCGTCGCCAAGGGACCCTTCCTGACAGGCGAAGCTGTGCAGAACAAGCTGGTTGACCGGCTTGGCTATTGGGACCAGGTCCAGGACTATTTCAAGGATCGCGATCGCGGCTGGAATCCGATTTCTCTCACTCGCTACCGCACATTCTTAAAGACGTTTGGCGGCGAGAAGATCGCCGTCGTCCAGGCTAGCGGCATGATCGTCTCCGGCGAATCGCAGAACACGATGGGTGGCGGTTCCGTGATGGGCGGCGATTCGGTTGCCTCTGACCTTCGCAAAGCGCGGAACGATTCGAGCATCAAGGCCATTGTGTTGCGCGTGGATTCCGGCGGGGGATCGGTGGTCGGCAGCGAAGCGATTCGGCGCGAGGTGGAACTAGCGCAAGCCGTGAAGCCGGTGGTCGTTTCCATGTCGGATGTCGCCGCGTCCGGGGGCTATTGGATTGCCGCGCCGGCGCAGAAAATCGTTGCCGATCCAAATACGATTACAGGTTCCATCGGCGTCGTAATCGGCAAGCTGAACATTTCCGGTCTGTACAACCTTCTCGGCCTCAGCACCGATTACGTCGCGACAAGCGAGAACGCCACGATTTTCTCCGAGCAGCACAGTCTCACGCCAACGCAGCGCGAAGCGATCGAGAAGTCGCTGCAGGAAATCTACGAAGAGTTTAAGCAGGGCGTCGCGCGCGGGCGCCACATGAAAATCGGTGAAGTGGACAAGATCGGTAAAGGACGCGTATGGTCCGGCGCGCAGGCGAAGGGCCTGGGTTTGGTGGACGAACTCGGCGGGCTTGATCGGGCCATCGATGTGGCGAAGCAACTTGCCCACATTCCGGCCAGCGCAGCGGTCCAGATCGTCAGGCTCCCCGAGGAGAAGACCTTTTTTGAGATGCTACTGGAGCGTGAAAGGGACGAGATGGAAGGATCGCGCTCGATCGATGTGATGCTTCGCCGAATTCTCGGCGTCATGGATCCGGTGCAGGCCCGCATCCCGTACGAACTGCACATTCGATAATCGAGTGGACCTAATGTTGTCTTGCGCAAGGAGGGTGTTTTGCTTTCTAGGGGGTCGGGGCCTTAGCTCCGACTTTGGAAGGGCGGGGCTTCAGAGTCTGTGTGAAGACTCGGCACCGGGAAATTTACAGTGCGAACTCGATCATGAGGTCCTTACTTTCTGCGGCTTTCTCTGACCCAGCGGCTGGCGAGCGACTAGCTTGTGCGCCACAACCGCGTC
>Ga0371490_1000116_pt1 | contig 81858 bp, 62 predicted proteins | sample MB2SIPfraction_FD_207959 | JGI IMG/M metagenome (GOLD analysis project Ga0371490, IMG submission 207959) | Lab enriched peat soil microbial communities from McLean, Ithaca, NY, United States - MB28FN SIP fraction | ecosystem: Environmental > Terrestrial > Soil > Wetlands > Peat | place: USA... | reverse complement strand
AAACAAAAACGGATAAGTTAAACGACAACGCCCCACGAAACCATCCCGCAACTCCCAACTTGAACAAACTTCATCTCACTTCTACCAAGCTGTGAGAGATTGGGGCTAGCCGACGCCGTATTGCGAGTGGGTTAGCGGAGAATCGACCTGAGCTTGACTGCTCGCAGAATCTATTCAAGCTCGGACGAAGTTGTCACGCGTCTATTCACTACAATCGACAGAGTTTCAATTGGGCGGATAAGACCCAATATCCGGGGCGAATAGGACTCCCGACAAATACAATTGCAATTCCATGGTATCAAAGCGGAAAGGCTCTTTCAAAGAAGCGAAGTTTTGTTGAACCAATCGATGGTCCGCTGCAAACCCTTACTCAAAGCAGTCCGAGCGCGCCAGCCGAATTCGGCAAAAGCACGTGATGTGTCCAGGCAGCGGCGCGGCTGACCGTCTGGTCTAGTCACATCCCATCGTACTGAACCTTCGTAACCAACCAGGGAGCGAATCTGTTCGAGCAGTTCGCGGACGCTGGTTTCATGCCCGGATCCAAGATTCACGAGATCGGGCTTTTCATATTTCTCGGCCGCCAGCACGATCGCCTCCGCTGCATCTTCGACGTAGAGGAATTCGCGCGTGGCATTTCCGCTTCCCCAAGCAACAACTTCGGGTGCGCTTGTCTTTCTTGCTTCAGAGAACTTGCGAATCAGCGCAGGAATGACGTGTGAGGTTTCCAAGTCGAAATTGTCCCGCGGACCGAAAAGATTCACAAGAGTGAGGTAAATCCCATTCAATCCATACTGCTGCCGGTAAGCCTGCAACTGCACAAGCAACATTTTCTTGGCGAGGCCGTACGGAGCGTTCGTTTCTTCCGGATACCCATTCCAGAAATTCTCTTCTCGAAATGGAACAGGAGTGAACTTTGGATATGAACATATCGTTCCTGCGCATACGAATTTTTCAATTCCTGCATTGCGGGCGGCCTCGATGACATTGAGGCCCATCATGGCATTTTCGTAAAAGAAGCGGCCGGGATTGCGGCTATTTGCGCCAATACCGCCGACGACCGCAGCAAGATGGATGAAAATGTCCGGCTTAGCATCCCGAAAGAGACGGAGGGCCTCGGCTTTTTCACATAGGTCATAGTCTCGACTGCGGGGCACGACGACTACACCACATCCCGCAGAACGGAGTCGTTCGACAACAAAAGACCCAAGGAAGCCACTGCCCCCGCTCACAACGACACGACGATTGCTCCAATAGCTCATCTTAACGTTCAGTGCTGTGAAGCTTGACCCACAACGGCCTTCACCATGCGAGTGACAGAATTATGCCATTGGTTCCAAGGACCGACTTTCTCTTCGAGAATTGCCTTGCCGCGTCCACGAGGTGCAAGACCTGCGGCTTCCACATCCGCGTCGACCATGATGGCGACCAGATCGCGGAATCCGATCTGTGATTCCCAACCGAGCTTCATATGTGCCTTCTTTGGATCCGCGATGAGGACATCTACTTCGAGGGGTCGCAGGTATCTCTCAGATATCTTCACATGCTTGTGCCAATCAAGGCCCGCATAGGCGAAGGCCTCTTCCACAAATTCGCGAACAGAATGCGTTTCGCCAGTGCCAATGACGAAATCATCCGCTGCATCCAGCTGGAGTATTCGCCACATGGCTTCCACGTACTCAGGCGTATATCCCCAATCACGTCGAGCGTCCAGGTTGCCGAGATATAGCGTCTCTTCTCGGCCAGCAAGAATGGAGGCGACGGCGCGGGTGATTTTGCGGGTCACGAAGGTTTGCCCGCGCCGCGGACTTTCATGATTGAAGAGGATGCCATTCGCGGCGTAGAGATCGTATCCCTCTCGGTAGATCCGGGTCATCCAGTGCGCGTAAACCTTCGCGGCTGCATAAGGGCTCCTCGGTTGAAAAGCTGTCGCTTCGTTCTGCGGCGGGGGCGCTGCACCAAACATCTCCGAGCTGGATGCCTGATAAAATCGTGTCTTAGCGCCGCTGCGGCGGATCGCCTCAAGCAGTCGCATAGTTCCAAGCCCCGTGATGTCGCCAGTGTATTCAGGAATGTCAAAGCTGACTTTCACATGACTTTGGGCCGCGAGATGATAAAGCTCATCCGGGGCGAGGTTGTAAATCAGACTCAGAATCCATTCTGTGCTGGAGAGGTCCCCGTGATGCAAGAAAAGCCTTGCGCTCGGTAGATTTGGGTCCTGGTAAATGTGATCGATCCGAGAGGTATTAAAGGTACTGGCGCGCCGGATGATCCCGTGGACTTCGTACCCCTTGGACAGCAAAAGCTCCGCCAGATAGGATCCATCCTGCCCGGTAATTCCCGTGATTAATGCTCGCCTGGTCATTCTATTTTCCTCAGTCAAAACGTTTAGCGCCGAGAAGCTCGAGAGAAATGGAATAGATGAATTTCGCGTTGTAAACCAGATACCGCCGCCACAGTCGTCGCGGATCTTGGATTAATCGAAAGACCCATTCGAGACCGTTTTCACTCATCCAAGCAGGAGCCGGCTTCTTTCGGCCGGAAAGGAGGTCAAAGGCTTGCCCAACCGCCACCATCGCGGCAACCTTCAACTGCTGCCGATGATCATGTATCCACCGCTCTTGCTTGGGGCATCCCAAGCCCACCCAGAGGACATCAGGCCTCGCAAGATTAATTCTCTCGATAATCTCATCGTCTTCTTCACGCGTAAGAGGGCGAAACGGCGGCGAATAGGCGCCGGCAATCTGGACTCCCGGGCACGACTCTTGCAGTCGCTTTACCAGCTCATCTGACACCGCCGGGTCACCGCCATAGAAAAAATGACGATAACCTTTGGCTGCAGTCTTACGACAGAAGGTGATCATAAGCTCCGGACCATAGACGCGGCGGGGAAGCGGGTGACCGCGGAAACGCCCGCACCAAATCAACGGCATGCCGTCCGGAACACACAAATCGGCCGAATTTATCAGCTCCTTGAACGAATCATCTTGCTGTGACTCCATAACCACATGTGTGTTAGCGACAGCAATAAACCGCCCCACCTTCCGGTCTTCGATCCACCGCTCCATCTGTTGAACGACCTCTGGAATCTGCACGGCATTCACGCACACGCCCAGCACATTGAAAAACAGCGCCCCTTTCTGTTGAGTCTTTTCAAGTAAGTCCATTCTCTCTCCTGTAAGAGGCAACGATGCTGTTCCCAAGAAGCGGGAACCCGATAAAGTGCACTCTGGCCTCAGGAAAAAGCCGTTGAAGTTGCCCCGCCGTTAACAGATTGATCTCCTCGTACTCCTTTAGATATCCGGGGGAATACGGTGCAATTCTCCTCTGCACCAACTTCGGAAGGAATTGATAGAAAGGCATAAGCGTATGCGGCTCGATCGGGAAGTACTTGTTCGGGCAAGCAACGAAATATCCTTTCCCTGCGACGCGTCGGATTTCGTTTGCAAAGCGAGCTTGATCGTCATATTGGCCCACGTGTTCAATCACGGCGTTCGAGAAAACCCAGTCGAACGCGCCCGTCTCAAACGGCAGCTTCCGGCCATCTGCCACCAGTTCTTGCACCTTGACACCCTCGAATTGTTCCAGGTTCTGTCGCTCAAGATTTACCACAACTACCTCTGCAAACCGGGCGTATAGGGGGAGGAATTCTCCGTTAATCCCGGGGCTACCTCCAACATCGAGTAATCTTCCCGCTTGGGACACACCGCTAACCATGTCTAAGAACGCAGCAGTCTTCTGATACCGAAATTTCTCATGGATCGGCCGGATGCTTCGCAGTATTGCACGTTTCAATTCACTCATCTTAACCCTGTTTATGCATTGATTGCCCGCTCAAATAGCCGCAAGTATTGGTTTGCAGCGTTCTCCCACGAATAGGCGGTGACCTGCTTCCGGTTGTGCATCGACTGGGCTCTACCTGCACCTTCATCCTCCCACAGCTGCACCAGGAGTCTTTCGAGTTCTTCTTGGTTCAAAGGATCGAATAGGTTTAGTTGCAAGACACGCGCAAGCTCCTCATTTGGCGGGATCCTGGAAGCAACTACCGGCGTGCCCGCAGCGGCAGCTTCCAGCACCGGTAGACTGTTAGACTCGTGCAACGACGGTATAACCAGGAACGTCGCCTTCTGATAGAGGCCGACGAGATCTGTAAACGGTACCCTGCCAAGATAATGGACATAAGTCATAGACTGATCGGCGATATAACCAAGGACTTTGGAAGCGGCGCTGTACTTTCCTCCCGTGAGCACCAGCGGGATCCGCAGTCCGCGCTCTAACTCGGTTTGCTTCAATGCCTGCAGGAGAATTAGGTGGTTCTTGTGTAGCCAAAGTTGCGCAGGATAGAGAAGAAACCGCTCAGGGAGACCATACCTGTTGCACAGGGAAGTTGCATCTATAGGCGTGGAGAATTCTCCGACTCGCACACCCTCTGGAATCACGACAATTTGTTCCGGAGAGATGCATCTGAAATACCGAAGAAAATCTTGTTTGCAAAACTCGCTACTCGCTTGAAAAAAATGGGCGTGGCGGGCGCTGAGACCATAGGTGATATGTCGACTTAGCCGTCGAGGCCAGATGAAGAATTCCGGATAATGCACATGTTGAATGTCATGCATTGATAGAACCGTTGGCCTCCGGCTGTCGAAACTCTGCAAGACAGTACATGGGGTGTAGACGATGTCAGCATCTCGGTCCAACAATTCGCGTATTCCTCGGAATAGCAAGTTGCTTGTCGATTCATACACTTTTTCGCTGAAGGAGAGCAGTGCTGCCCGGCACACGCCCTTGCGGACAAATTGGCTCCGTTCGTCCAGCACAATTATCTCGAAATTCTTCCGGTGCTTGAGTGATTCGAAGAGGCCCTGATTTCCGCTTGTGACGTATAACCGGAACGTGTGGCCATTAGCGGTATTGGCCAATCCTTCCAGTAAACCTCGCGTGTAGGTACTGACCCCGCTGACATAGGAAGGATCGAGATGGATACAGTTAATGGCGACCCGCATAAAAGCTCCGAATCTGCTCGATTACGTGTGACTGGTCGTCTTCCGTCAGGGTGTACGACGATGGCAGTGAGATCCCCCGGCGGTAAATCGACTCGCTGATTCGAAAATCGTCGTCCGGAACCCGGATATACTTGCCAGCCGCATAGCAGGGCTGCTGGTGCAGTGGCAGAAAGAACCGGCGGGTCTGAATATTCTGACCCTTCAAGAACGAAGACAGTGCATCCGGATCCTCGCAGAGAAATGAGGTGAACCAGAACACCGGCTCGCACCGTGGATCTACGTGGACCGGGCGGAAGCTCTCCACACTCTGAAGTTCCTGCACATAGCGATCGTGGATTCTCCGCTTCTTTTCAATCACCGTGGACAGCTTCTTCATCTGCGCAATGCCGATTGCAGCTTGCAAATCGGTAAAAGAGAAGTTGAATCCAATCGTCTCATGGATAAACGTTCCCTTGCGGTCGCGGCCGTAATTCTTGATCCGGTATGCGGCCTTGGCGAGAGTGTCGTCGTTAGTCAGGACGATGCCGCCTTCACCACAGGTAATGGTTTTGTTTCCGTAGTACGAGAGGATGCCCATGTCTCCAAAAGTGCCCACGTGCCTTCCTTCAAAGCGAACGGCGATGGCCTCCGCGGCATCCTCGAGGACCCGGAGACCGTGACGCCGGGCAAAGGCCATTACCTCCGGCATATCCGCACTTTGCCCATACAAATGGACCGGCATGATGCCCTTGCTCCGTTCCGTAACGAGCCGTTCGGCCCGCTCGACATCGATACAGAATGTGTCCTCTCGCACCTCACAAAGTATAGGTACGGCCCCAGCGAGGATTACCGCATTTGCGGAAGCAATGAAGGTAAAATTGGGAAGAATGACTTCATCCCCGGGACCTATCCCCAAGGCCTTAACACAAGTAAACAGCGCCATGGTCCCATTGCAAACCGCTATTGCGTGCTTGGCGCCAGTCAACTGAGCTGTCATGCTCTCGAATTCTCGGGTCAATTCATGCTCAACCAAGAAAGTGGAGTCGATGACGCGCCTGAGCTCCCGAAGTTCGCTCTCATCCACCCAGGGTTCTATCTGGGGAATCAACGATCTTTCCGCTTTCTGTAGGGATTTGTTCATTCCTCGTCCATTCCTCATTCCAAGCGAATCATGGTGCTTCCCAAAGGTCCTTCAGCTTGGCCGTTTCGCCAGTCACGACCTGAACAACGGGCATATCCTGAATCAGCTTGATTCGATCGCATCCTCGCACATAGGTCAATTTTCCTGCTTGGTCGCGTGATTCCCGAAATCTGCTTGCAACATAAGCTTCTTGGAGCTCACGGCCGCGAAATTCTCCCGCGATGTCCGACCGGACGAAAAACGCATTATGACCCCAGACGTTCGAGCCCAGCAGCAGGTAACCTTTCTTCTGAGCAAGATGCTGTAGCGCGCCCAGGGAGGCGCCGTAGTACAGATTCGAATAGTGTGCATCCGCTCGATTGAAGTCTTCTTTATAAGGCACGGCAATCGGCCGCAGGCCAAACAAGCTGTTGTACTCAACGATGACGATTAACGGCCGGACGGACTCAATTGCTTCCCAAATCCAGTAGTCGTTTCCATCGATATCGATCGAGAGAAGACCCACGTCTTCGCCAAAGTCGGCATCGCGAAGCAACGCATTGATATTCTCGCGCGTGATCCAGGTGCTCTTTGTTTGAAGGTCATACTGCCAGTAAATTTGGTCCTGCTGAATGTAATGAATATCTGACGCGCGGGCATCGAGGACCATTCCTTGCCAGTGATCATTTAACAGAAGAAATCGGGTATTACTCTCTTCATAATTCTCCACGCCGAATTCAACAAAGGTCTTGCTCTTAATCGGCAATTTGTTGATGAGGTACTGAATAATTCCGTCTTCATCGAATTGTGAAAAAACCTTGAAACCGACTTTTCGAAAATCAGTGTTTGCAGGCAAACTGGCTACTCGCCACGCCATTTCCTTGCCCTGGAGAAGTAACATCGCTTCGGTGTGTCTTTCGACTTTCCTCCTTAGCTTTGCGTAGATCGACTTTAACCTGCTCTCAATCAACGATGGATCTCCTGTTTGCTTCCGGCACTACGGAAGGCTCGCTCTTTGCCACAACTGACCTTGAGGAATCAATTCGTTTCGGCCCCAAATGGATTCGCTTGTGCAAGAAATAGCGCACTAACTTTCTGGCAAGTGATGGACGGAGTGATCTCTGCAATTCGACAACAAAATCTTCCTCGAGCCTCACCGTCTCGGGATAATGAAACTCGGATTTGCGCTCTTCTGTCAGCGGTGACTGCTTGAAGGATTTCCGCCGCTGATTTGTAGCAGCGCTATCAGAACCGATATGGAGGACCCTTGGCCTGAACGAGAGCAGTGCAAGGGCATCTTGCTTGAAGTGCGTGTAGGCCCAACGGATGGCCCAAGAGTCGATCTTGTTATGCATCTGTAAGGCGAGCATGTTGGAGAGATCGTCTCCGCCGCGGTTGAACTGCTGCTGTCGTTTCTTGTCAATACAAAATGTGTCGTAATCGGAGATCCTCCAGTCGGCTTGTTCCCAACGATCCTTCCAAGTGCCCCATCCCAGCGAACTGCTACGATAGAAACAAAAGGCGTCGTAGCCGTAACGTTCTGGACCGTTAAATCCGAAATTAAAGCCACTGACGGAGAATATCCGCGGCTCACTCGCGTACCGCTCGAGTGCCTGATTCATGAAGGTCAGAAAGTCGGGCGTCGTCAGCAGGTCATCTTCCATGGCTATGACCTGGCCAAACTCATTGCACACTTGCGTTATTCCGGCAATCACAGAGTTGGCTAATCCCAAGTTCCGCTCCCGCTCGATGATCGTTACTGACCTAAATCCCTGGATGCCGTGGATATTTCGCCTGACCTGTTGAACTGCCACCGACCCAACTTCGTCTTTGGGGCCGTCTGAGAAGACAAACAGATCACTCTGCGCCGCCAGTTGATTCTCCCGAAGCGAATTCACGGTTCTCTGCGTGTGCTCTGGCCGGTTGTAAACGAACAAGGCAATTGGAGCGAGCTCGCTCCCGTTGCTCGACCCAGGGTACGGAGAATGTGGTTTCATACTCATGGTGAGGCGTGCCTTTTGGACAGAGCCATGGCCCAGGAAGAAGTCCGGCCCTTTTCCCAGAACAAGGCAGAGCCTAAGGCGAAGAGGTACCAAACGGCCGTGGGATAGCGCATCGGCTCTGTGGTCATACTCAAGAATAAAACTCCGACGACACTGCACACAACAATCGTTCCGACGCTTCTAAAAAAGGGGTTTCGTGACTTCCCACTCCGTAGTCCCTCCCGCAAAAACGTAACCAAGAGACTCAAATAAAGAAATAAACCCACAAGGCCGTAGGCATGCAAAATTCGGATGAAGTCATTGTGGGGTTCGTTTTCAGAACCAGCGATAATGCTCATCGAACCAATCTCAGCAACGGATCCACCTTGTCCAATCATCCACCGTAGAGGTCCGCCATTGGCATAAGAAACCAGAAAAACAATCCAATTTGCACCTCGTCCGCGCAGGAAATGGCCAGTTTCCAGGCTTGTTTGATCCGGAACGATGTCGGAAGGATCGTATATTAGGGAAAGTTGGTCGCTGAACACCATCGCGAGCACGGCAATCGCCAGTGCTCCGAGCAGGATCCTCCTCAGCCTCTTTTTCAACGCATACCAAATCCCCAATTCGATGCAAATCGCAACCCAGCCGGCTCGGTGAAGCGTGAACGCGAGGCCGAAGAAAGCTAGAAGGAAGAAGATTGCGAGAAAGACCCGCTCCACACCCCCCTTTCCAGAATTCTCCCACCTGTAGAGCGCCAGCGGAATTGCATACACGAGGAAGAAAACGACTTCAAGCGGATGTTGGTAAGTTCCGCTCGCGCGACCCATTTCAAGTCCATCAATCCAATCCCAGTAGTCAAAGGACAAAACGCCAGCCACTTGGAGCAACGAGAGAACCAACGGGACGCAAAGCACCACCAACAACCCAAGAGCAAACCGGTCGAATTTCTGCTTTTCTCTGAGAGCCAACCCGGCCGTGAAAAAAAAAGAGACGCCCGAAAAGATACGGATGAGTTCATTTACCGCACCTACTGACGGAGTCACAATAACAGAGACTGTTGCCATTCCTAGGAATAGGAGAACACGCTTAGAATGGAGCACCTTTCGGTAGCCAAGGGTCGCGACCAGGAGGTTCAGAACGGTGACCAAAACTCCGACGATCGCCTGCGGGTTTACGCGTTGGTTGAAAATGTTGAAGAATTCCCATCGCCAAGTGAGATCGAAGAGCGGCTTGGACACCAGGAAGAAGATAATCCAGCGGTCGGTATTGACCGCCCAGCGCACTAAACCACTCGTTGCAGCGTATGTACCGACCACCGCCGCACCGCCTATCGTAGATGCCACATCGTCAAACCGGCCAGCGAAAGACGGTATGCTGGCAACCTGGGAAGCTGATCTGGGCGAGTCGCTCATGTCACTTCGGATCCCCATGTTGCGTTGCGGCCTCGAACCTCCCGTGGCCGATGACGTTCCGATAAGAGATGTAATTCACGGCGCTAGTCACGCCAAAACCGACGATCATGCTGGCCGCTGCGCCAGCAAGTCCCCACCAATGCATGAACAGAAACGCCGACAGGACACCGACCGGCGCCGCGATTGCATTGGCGATCAGGTCAAAGTGCGGCTTCTGCGACGCTCGCAAGGCCATCGAGAACCCGGACGAAAATCCATTTGCGACAGGGGCGAGCGCGAGAACCGGAATAAGCCATGCATAGGCTGCATACTTCCCAGCGAACAGAACATGTTCCGCTTCTCTGCCGAAGAGCGCCAGGAAGCCCACGAGAACGAGCGCTGCCAGACCAAGGCCCATGCTTACGATTGCTGCTTTGCGCCGCAGTTTGTCGGTCAGTCCACGACCGAAATCAAAGGAAAAGGCCGGCAGAACAAGGAGGGCGATGGCGGTATTGATTTGTGTCATCACGAGCGAGGGGATCTGCATGGCTCGCAACACGCCAGCGGCACCAAGGCCAACTAGGCCTGCCAGAACGAAGATTTGCGTTTGGTTCGAAAGAAAAGAAAGAATTGTGCTCCCGACAAGCCAGCGGCCGTACGTCCAGTTTTCCCGCAGCGCAGCTCTCCACGAGACGGGCGACGACATTGCGGCCTTTCGTTTCATCATCCCAAGCCGCCGCACAAGAATGAACGTCCCCAAAACACTCCCGCATCCCATGAGCAGGAACGCCGTGAACGGGCTGACTCGCCCAAAATGGCGAAGGACAAACAGACCGCCCAGGATGAACGTAAAATAAAAACCACTGCCCGGAACCGCAGCGGATGGCTGCTGCATGATGTAGCACATCCGACGCACAAGCCACAACAGCAAGAGAAACGGCAGAACAATGCCACTGCCAATGATTGCGCCAGCTAATGGGTTCTGCGGTGCGAGCCGCCAAAAGACCAGCCCTGGAAGCAAGACAACCAAGGAAAGCGTTCCGACGAGTACTGCGTGGACCGCGAGTTGCGCGCGGAAGTAGGCGGGCAGGTTCGTCGCATGGCGCGAAGGCCCCATTACGCTGAGAGGCTCAAGCAAGAGAACATTGTGAAATCCGGAGACGAACAAAAAGCCGGCAAATGCCAGTGCGAATGCGCCGTAGGCATCAGCTGACATCCAGCGAGCCAGGAACAGATTCACGCCGAAACCCGCAGCCGAAGTCAGCCCTTGATCTATCAGCGAGAGCGCCGATTTCATCCCCCAGACGCGGAGCTTGTCGGCTGTCCATGCAAATCCCGTGGTCATCTCCGAGGCAACGGCCGGAGGTGCTTGCGCAGCGGGTTCGATCGCTGGTGGGAAAATGACACTCATATCTCTAGACACTAGTGCCCCTCACCACGCACAACTACGCCCAAGGTACGGAGGATGACTTTTAGATCGAGCCCCAGGTTCCAGTTGTCGATGTACTGCAAATCGAGGCGCATGTTGGTGTCGAAGGACGGGTGTTGGCGAGCGGTGACTTGCCACAGACCGGTGATGCCGGGCTTCACTTCGAGGCGGCGCAGATGATCGAGATCGTACTGCTTGTAATCATCGAGCGGGTGAGGGCGCGGCCCAACCAAGCTCATGTTGCCCTTGAACACATTCAGGAGCTGCGGCAGTTCGTCGACGCTGTACTTGCGCAGGAATTTGCCAAGGCGCGTAACTCGCGGGTCGTCGGTGATTTTGAAGAACGGCCCTTCGCGCTCGTTCAAGTGGCGCAGCGAGTCCTTCAATTTATCGGCGTCGGGCACCATGGTGCGGAATTTGTAGCAGGTGAAAACGCGCCCTTTCTTCCCGACTCGCTGGGATTTGTAAAGCACTGTTCCGGGCGAATCAAGCTTGATCCAGATGGATAGAACCGCCAGAAAGGGCGAAAGGAGAATCAGCGCTAGCGCCGAGACGAAGATGTCGAGAACTCGCTTGAAGAAGAGACCCAGCGTGGGGATCGGCCTCCAGCACACCTCCATAACCGGGAAATCGCCGATGCGCCGAAGGGGAACGTTCCAGGCCAAGCCATCATAAAGGTCCGGAATGACTTTCACGGTCAGATGGTGCTTCCGCCCTTCCAGCGCGATGCTTTTCACGAGCTCGCGTTCCGAGGGAATCGTGATAAAAACCGCGTCCACGAATTTCGCGCGGGCAATTTTCGACAGGTCCTCAATTCTTCCCAGCAGCCGAGGATCGCCTGAGTGATTCCCGTCGAGAAATCCCTTGAAGCAGTAGCCCAGCAGTTTGTTTTCTTCGAGTTGCCGCGCGAGAGCTTGCCCGACTCTTCCCGCGCCGATAATCACCGCGTTTCGCGCTCCGATCCCCTGCTCGACCCGCCGGATCACGATTCGACGTTTCGCGTATCGCCAGGCAGCCAGGGCCATGACGTTTAACAGCAAGCTTGTAACCACGACGAGCCGCGAGACAATCTTGACACCCGAGAGATAAATGAAAGCAGACAGCAAGAACGTGGCAAGAGATACCGCCTTCAGTACAGCCAGCGACTCTGTCTGACTGGAGCGCGTCCGAGGCGTGGTGTAAAGGTCCTGCCACTGACAAAACAACAGAATCAATGCGACATAGAGAAAAAGAAACGCCGCGTAACGCGAAAGTGGCTGCTCGGCTGCGAACTTCGAATATCCAGCGATGAGATTTCCGCGTGGGATTGGCGGCGCGAAGCGCGCGAAGTATGCCACGAATCCATTCGTGCACACGCAAAGGATATCGATCAGCGCATAGGCCAGTTGGACCGAAAGACCGCTCAGATTGCGAGCCCTGTGCGCGGCGCTTCGACCTTGGCCATTCTGGAGGCCCGGCTCCAACCACGGAGCGCCTGTAACATCCGGGGCAGGGAACGTTTCCGGCTCCAACGCCGGTGCGACCCCCGCCCCAGTGCCGTTCGAAAACAGCTGCCGGTTCCAAGCGTTTTGGACTTTGGAAGACATCAGACCGCCGTAGCAACCTCCTTTCTGGCGCCTCCCTCGACAAGCGCATCCACAATTGCCGAGCCGATAAAAGAGGCGCCGCCCGTTATCAACACCCGTGAGTTCTTCCAATTCATACTGTCTCCTCCGTTGAGATATGTCTTTTGTTGAGAATTTGGACCCGCCCTGAATTCATTTCGTCGATTCTCCAGGGTCATGATTTTCGTTGGCTGAATGGCGACGCCAGTGCCAGCGCTTCCAAAATTCTTTGCTCACGCCTGCTACGCCAGAACCATTGTGAGAGGCCAATGGCAAATGCGCTTTTAGCGTTCCAAAAACCTCGAGTGCAAAAGCCTTTCCGGGGTCATCGGGAGCAATCTGCCCCCAGCGCGCATCGCCCAATATCCAAACCATGCCAAACGCCAATGCAAGAAGCGTCCCTGAGAGAACTATCCAAAACCGATGGGGAGATGACTTCTTCTCGGGAATCTCAGGGGGGTCAATTACCTTTACACTCGGAGTCTCCTTCGCCTCCTGCACCTTGGCCAATTCGTATTCCTTGGTCAGCGTCTCAAAGATCGTTTCCTGCACTTTCATGTTCCGGAACAGGTCCGCATAGCTCACTCCGAGCAGTGGAAGCTTGCGAATTGAGGGATAGCTAGACAGATCGTTTTTGTCACTCAACTCAGTTGCCGCGCCGGGTGTACCTCCGAGCTTTTCAAGCTGGCGCCTGAGTTCGTCCACTCGGGCTTGCGTTGCGCGAACACGCACGTTCCCGTCCGCATAAATCTGCTTCAGGCTCTCCAGCTCCGTTTGTGCTGCGATCAACTGCCCTTCCAGGGTGGCCGCGGCTTCGATCATGGCCTTACCCTGCGCCTGGATATCTATGGCTGTATTCTTGCTCGCAAACTCGCTGAACTCTTTCTCGGCAGATTCCAGGTCCTGCTTTACCTTCACCAGCCTCTCCTCGAGAAAAACTCGCTCGCGATGCGCCGAGGAAGTGTTGAGTTCCGTAATCACGCGGTTCAGCTCTTCGACATATTCCTGGGCCATTAGAGCAGCGCGCTGGGGGTTCTTGTCTGTCACACTAACGGAGATGATTCCGCTCTTTCGGTCTTCGACAATGCCGGTGTTCTCCGCCAGTTCTTTGCGCGTGTCCTGCCACCGCCGGTGCCCATACACTTTCTTGAGATCGAACCTGGTAATGACAGCGTCTTGCACCGTCCGGCTCTGCAGTACCCCGACAAAAAGAGCTCCCGTACTTTTCATGCCCAACAGATCACCGGCTAACCCGCCGAAACCGGCGCCCGCATTGCCAGCCATCGCCGCAAGCATTGCCATCCCGGAACTGTTTTGTTCAGGCGGCATCAGGCGCGTCGTTGACACGTATTCGTTGGGAATGAAAAGAGCAATAACAAGGGTCAGCAAGAAACCGAGGCCGGCGATTCGGGATAGAAACCGCCGGCGCTCCCAAAGCAAACGCAGTCGTGCCAGCGCCCTCTCGCGCGCCGCCACTCGATCAGACAGCTCGGTCAAGTCTCGCTCGCCTTCGAGGTCCTCGACCGTCAGTTCGTCGGTGTTGACAATCTTCCCCGCCACTAGCTGGACCTTTCCGCCCGCATTGATGGATTCGCTTCGCACCGTCCTATTTCTCCTTCACCGGCGAGAAGCCCAATTCGATAGCCGCCGTAACATTTCTCTGGGGACCGTGGAACAAAATCGGGTAGTGCGAAATGTGTTCGTACTGCAGTTCACTTTTCAGATAGAATCCGGAGCGCAAGTAGATTTCGCTCCGCACGCCGTAGTCTTGCCAGGCGCCGCCGCCGGTTATGAAAGCGGAATCCACATGGCTGTTCTTGTAGATCACTTGAAGGGTATTTCGTGGCGAAATCCAATACGTGAGCCAGCCCTGGTATGCCTGCCCCATTCGGCCCACCGTGTTGCCGATCAGGAATCCCCTGTAGGTCGCGCCGTCGCGATACCCGTCGTTCCAGTAGTTCAAATCGCCGTGATTGGCCCCGTCGCCCTCCAGGTAAGCAAGACCAGGATTGTGGAATCCCGGTGATTCGGTGGAGACCGCTTCCAAATGAAGATCGAGTTTAGGTATCCCGGGGAATCGCGTGATGTAAATGCCGGGCCGAAAGGGACTTCTTGTGGGATCCTGCCAGGGGACGAAATTGTCGGCCGCATACACATCACCATAAAACACGATGTAGTTGCGCACTCTGGGAACGTAAAACGTCCAATCCATTTCCGACTGGCTGTGGCCAGGGGGAGAATTGCCAGAAGAAACCTGACCAAACAAGCCATACAGCAGGTTTTTGGCTGTGAGCGGTTCTGCACCGGGCCCATTCCCCCCGATCTCGAAGGTGCGCCCAACTCCAATTTCGAGCGAGGGCAGTGGCTTGAAATTGATTTTCTGCCCGATCATGAACGGCCGGTGATTGTAAGTGTGGCCTTCAAGGCGGGTGAAAAACTGATCGACCCGAGCGGGACCAAGGTAGCGCAAGAGCCCAGGCAAACGATATGGTTCGGCATTCACGAGCCGAACCATGTTGGCTGGCTCGATGTTGTTGTTCCACAACATGGCGCCGCCTGGCCCGGGCCCCCAGTCGAGGCTCTGCCTCCCAATCGAAAGCTGCCAATTGTGGAGATTCACTGTGAGATAAGCGTCGAGAAGTTCCGGCCGGTTGATTTGGGCGACCGGCACGTCGGGTGGAGCCGGGACTGCGTCGCGCAGTGCGATTATGTTGATTACCGCGGGAGAAGGCGCAGGAGCCGAGGGCGCATGCTGGTATTCCGCGCGCACGTAAATCGCCACGGGGCCTGCCGCCACACTGAATGATCCACCCTCTTGGAGGTTTGTACCGCGTTCAAACGGGCGGCCAAAATCGTAGGCAACAGTCTGCCCGAAGTGGTAGCTGTCGGTCAGTGGCGGTCCGCTGATCGAAACGGTCCTCGTGTAGATCGATTCGAGATTCGCCGTGAGATTGTGCCCGTTTTCTAGGAGGCCGGATTCATAAGAAAATTCCTGTCGGAGACGTGCTTCAAGGTTGCTCGCGTCATCGCTTGAAGATGAAGCATCCAACAGCGCCTCGCTTGCTTCCTCGGTCAAGCGCGCACATTCGATACGCGTCCATGGCTTTAGTCCTGCAATCGAAGTTTTGACGTAACCCAATGCAGCCAGCCTATCGAGCGCGGGATATACCCAACTATCTAGCGGCACAGACGGCGAAGCCATGTCGCGACGGTCGCGACGGCTTTCTCCGTCCTCCTGCCCCGAGAGGTTTTCCCAGCCTCCCCCGTCAATCGCTGGATCGTGATGCGTGCGATAGACTTGCCGTCCCACCAACCACCCAATCGCGCTAGCCACCAAGACATCGGACGGGAAGTGTTCTTTTCCACCGACGCGCGATGCACTCACGGCTGTTGCCATGCCGTATGCAAACAAACTCGTGAGAGGACCGGGATATTCGTGCGCGATCACGCTGGCGGTGGACCATGCGACGACGGCATGGTCCGAGGGGAACGAGGTCCCGCCAGAAAAAAACTTTCCGCGGCCTTGGTCTTGGAATGGCCGTTCCCTCCCGAAGGAATACTGGAACGCGGAAGTCACAGCCAAGCTATCGATCACAGCCTCTCCCGCCAGAATTCCTGTCTCTCGTTGGTGCTCGTCGTGGGAAATGTGGCTCCAGAAATAGAGTCCCGCACCGGCTCCAACCATGGATGCCACGCCGTAGTTGGAAAAATCACGATACCTGCTCAGCCGTTTCGGGCTGTTCGAAAGCGCTCGGGCAGTGGACGGATCGGTTGCCAAAAAACCGCCCGTCGTTTCCGCAAGGGGCAGTAGCCAGGCGGCATCGTCCCAGTGCAAATGAAACGGACTCGTCCAGATCGTTTTTTGGTCAGACAAAATGTTGTTCACAAACGTCAGCCCCAGCGCATTCCCGTCGCTACTCGCCCGCGTCTTCGAATCCTGCGTATCCAAATTCACTCCGTCCGCAGGCCGCGAATCATGTACCGCCCCCGCACTCCCTGTCGGAGCGGCGTTTGTCTGTAGCTCTTGCGGCTTGGCCAGGCAGTTCGTGCTTGCCGTCACTCCCGCCAGAAGAACAGAACAAACGGCCACGAAACTGGTTCCCCATCGACTCATCGCTCATCCACGCTAGTACCGCAGCGCAATGAATGCGGTGCTCGCCACACTCGATGCCACCTGCGTCGCGAGGAAAACTGTCTGCCACTGGATACCGCCTACGATTGCTTTTTCCGGGACAACCACGGTGTCTCCCGGACGCAACTGAGCGTCGAGCGTCCCTCCGCTCCACATGCTTCCCTTCACTCCCGCCACAGAGCCGTCCGCCCGAATCACGAAGATCGCCTTCTTGTTGGCCATTTGGGTCGGCCCGCCGGACTGGCTGAGGTACCACTTCGCGCTCTTGCCCGGCCGATAGGAAACAGCGGTCGGATTGAACACTTGTCCCGTCACCATCACGAAGCCCGGCTTCTTGGGAATAGTGAGTGTGTCTCCCGCGCGGACATCCATATCGGCATCCGTATTTTTCCAGCGGTTGATATCACCGGAAATGTGCATCGCGACGCGTCCCACGGGTGGGTTAGCCGTCAACTGGTCGAGGCTGGATTGCCACTGTTGAATTGCCAATTCCTTGGCTTGCTTTTGCCGGGCATCGGTCTCGGGCAAGAGTGCGAAATTCGTCTGCGCTTCTTTCACGCGCACGATCATTTCGCTCTGCGCTTGTGATTCCAGTTCGCGAACCTGCGTCCGTGTGAGAACAGCCCCGTAGGGATAGGCCTCGGGCTGGAAACCGCCCGCTCGCTCGAGCACCGAGCTCAGCCGCTCTCCCGGATGTATTCCATACGTCCCTGGGTTTTTCACCTCACCCTTCACGGAGATGGAAGCGCCCAAATCATTCCATCCTGGGAGCTGCCGAATCGTGACGACATCACCGTTGTGGAGCGGAGTGTCAGCGGCAGGATCGCGAGCGAGCGCGGCGGAAATCGCAATCGCCTGATGCTGGCCTGTCAACTTCGACTGGTTGGACCATTCAAAATGCATCAAATCGGCGGTCTGCGTGTCCGCGCTGGGTTTAAGGCCTCCGCCCACGCGAATCAAATCCGCGACGGTCATGTTTGTTGTCAATGGGTAGCGCCCCGGCTTCCCTGCTTCGCCCTGGAGGTACACCGTCGCGCGTTCGGCCGCATCTGGATTCTGGTGGATCAAGAGCCGGTCTCGAGGCTGCAACAGGATGTTTTCGCTCGGAGCGCCCTCGAGCGCCTGGCTCAGGTTTACGCTGAAAACCTTGACCTTGCCGTCCGGCAAGTACCGGAATATCTGCGCATCCTCGGTGTCGGCCTCGGGTGTGAGTCCGCCAGCAAGATGAACAGCGTCGCTCAAGCGGATGTCACCGGACGTTTGGTAATTCCCCGGCACTCGCACCCCGCCGCCGACAGAAACCATTGGCGGATTCTCAAAATCGAACCGGCTAAATATCCGAACCGTGTCCATCGGCTGAAGCGCCGGCGCTTGAGAAGGATTTGCCATTGCATCCGCAAGATCGAAACTCTCGACGCTCGGATGAAAATCGGGCGCGTTGAGACGGATAATCTCGGCGTATCGAGTTGCCGGCTCCGGCAACAAATCCTTAAAGGACGCAATCACATCCGTAACACGCATTCCCGCCTGGTAGGAGTACCGGCCTGGCCGAATGACATGCCCTTCGAGATAAATCGCGTCCTGGTTGTATGGCGCAATTGGAAAGACGCGGATGCGGTCGCCATCCTGAATCTCGAAGGCCTCGAGCTTCTTTGTCACCTCCGCACTGGCATCGCTTTCCGGTATGTCGAGGCTCAGCATCGTTTGTTTGTCGTGGGCCACAATTCGTTGGACTTCGATGTGCCGCAGCGCGGCCGTTGGAAGAAGTCCGCCTGCCAATTCGAGAGCGCTCGCCAGGTTCTTCTCGTCTTTCAGTTCGTAGATCGCGGGACGGCGCACCATTCCTTCCACCGTCACCTGCGGGCCGATCGGCGGCACAAGGACCGTGTCGCCGTTTTCCAATCGCTGGACATCCGCCCTTACGCCATGCAGGAGAAGGTCATACGCATCGACCTCCTCGACCAGTTCTTTGCCGCGATAATGCTTCAGAATCCGCATGGACCCGCGCGGAGTCGGCCCGCCTGCCACAAACAAGGCATTCAGCGGCGTCGATAGTGAACTGATGTCGTAAGCGCCGGGGTTCGCGACGTCGCCCACTTCGTAAACGCGGATTGTCCGCAGTCGAGCCAGCGAAACATCAGCTGATATGTCGCGAAACTGTGTCCGTAGAATCTGCTGCAAGTTCTGCTGAACATCAGCAAGGCTCTTCCCACTAACGAGGACAGGGCCCACCTCTGGAAGGCTCACGCGGCCCTCGCGGTCAACCGTGCGATAGAGCCGCTGCGAAACTCCGCCCCACAGATTGATGGCCAGCCCATCACCAGGCCCGACGACATACTCCGGCCCCACAGGAAGATCCATCGGAACCGATTGCGAGTCCCGCGTCCCGTGCTCGAAAACCTCCGCGCCGAAGCGCTTCGGGGCCGCTGGGCGAGCGACAGTTTGCACGTACATATCGTAGAGAGAAGGAATGTCGTTATAAGGGTTCGGCTTGCGCACCATCTCGGCGGGTTGCGGCCTCGCGTTCGGCTGGACCGGAACAAACGACGAGCCTCCCATAGTTGCTAGCCCGTTTCCTTCGCGGCCGTTTTTCAGGCTCGAATCAAATGGCTGGGTGTTGCTCCGCTCCGAAGGAGCTACATTATTGTTCATTGCGGCCGCTTCGATGGCGCTCCTGCCGTCCGAGCTTGATGTGGGCAAATAGGCACCAAATCTTCCGCCCGTGATGTTCTGTGGCATCTGCGGCGTAAGCGCGCCAAAAGGATTCACATCGAGGTTCTCTTGTGGCTGCGTGGGATCGAGCAAACTGCCAAAGCCGAGCGAAGAAAAGTCGTCGGCAAATTCGCCTCCCGTTTGCATGAGCTGAGTTCGATCAATCCGGTTGCCTGTACCCCCCGGCGTGTTCTGTTGATCGGGCTCGCTTGGAGCTGTTCCCGGATGAGATGCGCCAGGCAGCGACTCATCCTCTTCGCCTCGCGCGGAAGGGGGACGCGAACGCACTGCGTTGCAATCCGCGTCAATTTGCGGATCGCATGAGCTTGTATTCTCGATGTTTCTTGTGGAACGCTGTCTCGCTTGTGCCAGTTCTTCTTCCTGATTCTGGGCGAGCCACTTCGTCCGTTCCTGAATTAAGAGTTCGTGTTCTTTGGCAAGTTCAGATTCTGGATTCACCTTCGGAATCAGATAGCCAAATCGTTGGACAAGGCGCGTAGCAATGGCGCGGAATTGAATATCCGTTTCCAGCCGCTCGAAGATCGCGTCGTCGGTCAGATCGGAATCGCTGACAATCTGTCCGTGATCGGTGGCATCCTTTGCGACCCATCGTTTCAGTTCCACCATTAATCCAGCATCCTGCAGCAGGACCGTCTTGATTTCTCCAGCGGAGGCCGCCACTCGATTGAGATTCTCACGGCCAAGCTCAGAACCCTGAACCGTGGGGGCGCGATGATCTTGTGCGTGAACCGAGGCGGCGATCAGAAGAAACGCCGCGATCGCGCAAGCGAAAAAGCGTACTGCTCGGCGTGCCTCGCAAATGGTCCTCATTCCGAAGGGTTGTCTCTGAAGGCTCATTGGTACCTCTCGGCAGGCTGCACTTTTCCGCGCAGTGCGCTCAACACACCGGCTTCGGAAGCCTCGATGGCGTTTGACTGTATCCGCAGGGACGTCCAGTAATAAATCGAACTGTTCCGGTCCGGAGCGATTGCGATCACTCTCACGTGCGGATGCTTCTCGAAAATCGACTGGCAGACCTTGGGAAAGCGATTCGATTTCTCCAGCGCCACGATCAAGAAGTCCGGCAGGGTCCGATCGACCGCCTCTAGGATTTCGGACTCGTTCTGGATTTCACCAACGATCTCAATATCCGGCTGATCGGAAATGGTCGCGACGACCAGTTCACGCATCAGCCGCGGACGATTCGCGACCAATACTCGGATAGGTTTCATGTGGGTCTCCAAGTCCCGGCGAGTATGCGAAAACCGCGACAACGTGGGTAGGTTCAAAAGGGATTCCGATTGCCAAGAGAGAATTGCGCAGACCAATCACGCGGAAAGTGATTACTACGAGTAGGTACCATTTCGAAAATTTGACGAAGAGTACCTAGAAAGTACTGGCTCTAAATTGGACTGTGCGGAAGCGACCATGCCACCTTGGTTGAGCCCTATCGTTGTGAATAGACACGAGTTAGCCCCGGCATTTACACAATTTCTCTTTTGATTGACTGGACACCTGGGGAAGAAACTGGCCCTACCAGACTACTCGAGTGATTGAAGCTCGTTCCTACTGCAAGGACTTAATTGGAGCCTTTGCCGAGGTTGGAAAGTGAACTTCTCGATTGCTCCTCTTCGGCACACCCTTGGTATGGCAGTCTTCGCACTTCACAAAGTGAACGTCGTGCGGGCTCTTGGGCGATTTGAATGTAGTATCCATTTTTTCAACGTCCAAGCCACAATTCGAGAGACGGGGATGGCACGTCGCGCAGGAGGCGCGTGTCAACTGGCCGTGGTTAAGGTGGCATGCAAAGCAGCTCAGGCCTTCGTGCACGCCGATAGGAGTGCGGTCGTCACCCGATCCAACTTGCTGGGTCGCGCGAGGCGCGTGGCACTGGTAGCAAAGCGCCTGCCGCGGATCAGTGCTGATCTTAACCAAGCGTTCGGCGTCTTTCATTTCGGGCAGGCTCAAGCGGCTGACAGGAACTGATTCCATTTCGCGGCGATCGAATAGAGCCAGCGAGGGGAGCATGATCTCTTGCTCCGGCCCGGGAATCCGCACTCCGAGCTTTGACTTCTGGAGCGGCGCTCCTTCCTTGTGAATTTCATGGCATGTGAGGCACGGAATTACGGGGTGATCGGCGAGCGAGCGATCCTTCAGCGACCACGGGCCTGTAGTGGAAATGGGCTGCACGAGATCGCGAATCGATCCCCCAAAATGCATTCCGTGACATCGCAAGCAGTCGTCCATCAAGAGCGTCTTATGGTTGAATGTCTCATTCAGAAAAATATCCCGATAAGAAACGCTGTGCGGTCCGGCCTGCCAATCGGCGAATTCCCGCTGGTGGCATCTCTGGCAATTGGCCATGATCTTGGGAATGTCCTGCTCCCTGAGGTGAACTTGTTCCGGAACATCGCCACGCAGGTGCGCGAAAACGCGCCGCATGTTGTTCAGGTGAAATCCGGCATCAAGGGTGAAGACGTTTCCGTGGCATTCCGTGCATTTGATATTGCGGTGCGCGGAAGTGTGCCAATCCGTGTATGGCTGCCAAATCTCGTGACACCGCGCGCACGCCCTTCCGCCGGACGCTTCGTAGTACAGGCTCGCTCCAGGCACGCAAAGAATGGCGAGCACCGCAATACTGAGCGTCAGATAAAAGCGATCCGAACGTGGCCACGCGATTTTCATTTAGGTTCTGTTGCGACCTGAAAATCTTCCACAGCAGCGTCTCTATCGGAACTTCGTTCCTTTCCAGTTCCTGACCAAATTGTCGGAAGCTCGATAGGCATTCGCCATGATTGTTAGTACTGGATTGAATCCACCATTGGTGACATGCACGCTGGCGTCAATCACAAACAGGTTGTCCACGTCGTGGACTTGGCAGTCCTGGTTCACTACAGAAGTCTTCGAATCTTTTCCCATGCGGCATGTCCCGGCTTGATGTTGGCCGCCGCTCAAACCCAAGCCAGGCAACTGACGCCAAGTCTTGGTCGCTCCAGCTTCCTTGAGCCATTCTTCCGCTTTGGAGGACAGGAATTCAGCCACTCGAATATCGTTGGTATGCCTCGCTCCCGACAGGCGACAAACCGGAATGCCCCAATGGTCTTTAACGGCGGGGTCCACTTGCACCCGCGCGTCAAATACAGGCATTTCCTGCACGGGTCCCATGACGACGATGCTCCGCTTGAACCATTGGCGCATGAAATCCTTGTGGTCGCGGCCCCAATCCTTTGCAGCCGGCGGGTTGTGGCCGACGAATTCGATAGGGAGCCGGATGAACTCATTCGCCAGCAATCCGCCGCCGATCAGGCCCCGGTTGCCATGGTTGAAATCACAAATTGCGATGGAAGCTCCTGGCCCAACGTCGTCGTAAACCTCGTAATCAAACAACCCCCATGCGCCCGTATAGGCATGGCCCTGCAGGTTTCTCCCAACCCAGTCATTGCGATTCCCCAAACCGTTGGGAAACAAACGGCTCCTTGAATTCAGCAGCAGACGCGCGGACTCATTGGCCCCGCATGACACGACGACAATGTCCGCGCTTTGCTCTACAAGATGATCGTTTTCGTCGTAGTACGCGACTCCCGTTACCCGGCCCCTGGAGTCGGTCAAAATCTCCTTCGTCATGCAATCCGTTTTTAATTCGCAATTTCCCGTCGCCAGCGCCTTTGGGATGACGGTATTCTGAGTTCCGTTTTTGGCATTTACTTCGCACGCGAACCCCACGCACCAGCGGCAGCGCATGCAAGGCCCTCTTCCTCCGTAAGGTACGGAGTTTCGCAACATCGGAATGTCGAATGGATGGAAACCCAGGCGCTGGGCCGCGGGCTTCAGGATCGTGTACTCGCGATTGGGCGGAAGGGGAGGCATGGGAAGCGGGCGCTTCCTCGGCGCGCGAAAGACGTTGTTCGAATCATCTCCCGAAACGCCTATCTCCCATTCTGCCTTCTCGTAATAAGGCTCGAGGTCCTGGTAACCGATGGGCCAGTCGTCGAGCGTGCTGCCCGCGACGACCCCGTACGTGGAACGCATTCGAAAATCCTGTTCCATGTAACGCCAGGCCATGGCCCCATAGGAAACCGTGCCTCCGCCTACACAAGCGGCATTGTTGTTGTATTCTCCGTCGCTAGGAACAACGATGCGCCCCTGCCCCGGCGCATTGAGCACGACTCGTGGATTTCGTTCGTCATCGGGGCCGAAAGGAGCGCCTAGCACGGAAATTCGCTGGTTCCTGAGATCGTCTTTTAGATCGTCAAAGGGTGTGTTCCACTTGCCGCGCTCCAAGAGGAGAACGGTCAGACCGGCTTCGGCGAGTTCCTTCGCGACAACTCCGCCGCCCGCGCCTGCGCCGATCACAACCGCATTTACATTTTTCGGCGCCACAAAACCAATTTCTCCTCAGCTCAGCTTCGAATTGATTGCTGAGTTGGCTTCCTCGTGAAACCTTCCTCGAACCGGGGGATACGCCAGTCTCAACATCGCCCAACTCGCACGGTTGCGGTTGCCGCCGTGGCGGGGATCGCCATAGAAGCCCTGCATGGTGTGGTCGATAACGATCCGGAAGAATTTGCGCAACGAGGTTCCCTTCCACGCCTGGTCGCTATCGATTGCGGTCAGAAACTCAATCTGTTGTTGATCCGACAAGCTGGCGAATCTCTTCCCGTACTTTTCGAAGGAGTTGCCGTTGAGTTCAGCGATCCCCGCGCGATAAACCTTCTTCATTCTCTTGAGGCGGCTCGCAAGTTGCACGTCGATGTAGTTCACGACGCCCGCAGAAGCCGCTCCGGGGTCCTGATCCTCGGGGACGATCTGGTTGCAGAGGCTTGTGAGGGTATCAGCTTCGTCCGGGGTGAGCGAACGCCAGGGACTTATGACCTTCCCGCAGGAAACACTCGACCCAACGGCAACGGCGCTCGCGGCCAATCGTATGAACTCCCGCCGATTGAGCCTACTCTTCGCTTTCATGAGCGAACATCCTCAATGCCGATTTCGCCGCTTCAGCGAACCGCTCTTAAAACCATTTCTCGCGCATCGCGCAATTTCTGGACAGGGTCGCCTGTAGGTATGAATTCCATCGCGACGACGCGATCATACTTGAGCTCGGCGAGTTTGCGGAAGATGTTTTCGTAATTGATCTCGCCGGTGCCCGGCTCGTGACGCCCGGGTACATCGGCGACGTGCACCAGGCCCACCTGTTGAATGTTTTTTTCGAGTTTCTCAATCAGATTGCCTTCGGCGATTTGTTCGTGAAACAAATCATAGACCATCTGAACCTGCCGATGATTCACGGATTTGATGATTTCAAATCCTTCGGTCATGGAGGTCAGGAAATACCTGGGATTTTCCTCGGGATCGATGGTTTCGAGCAGCAGGCGCACCGGCTCGCCGTTAATTTTCTTGCCTTCGACCAGCGCGGCCGCTGCTTCTAGGCCCTCCACACAGCTTTGGTGCTGCATTTCGCGAGTCATACCCGCTGCCACGTCGCCAGATAGAACAATGATGGACGGGCATGCTAGCCTTTCCATGAAGCTCAATGCCTCGCGCAGGTCGGCAAGAAATCCCTCCCGGCCATTTGGGTTCGCCACTCCGTGTTTCAGCCCGGCTGTCGCATCGAACGTGATCCCCAATTCCTTGCGCTTCGCAATGGCGCGAAGAAAGTCGTCCTCTGACCAGCCCGTATACTCCCCGACCAGCTCAACATTTTTGTAGCCTGCTTGCGCGACCATTGCGATGCGCTGTTCGAAAGGAAGAGCAGGCGAAATGGTCCAAAGCATCACGGAAAGCTCGAAAGGCACATGGGATGCATCTCCCTTACCGGTATTGCCGATCTTCGCACCGCGAGCCACGTTCGGTCCGAGGCTTAGAGTAGCGGCGCCAACCGTTGCTCCCACCACGTTTTTCGCAAATTCGCGTCGATTCATGGCCTGCCTCCGCAACGCCGCGCAGACGGGCACAATACACCTGCCCGTCTGTCCGCGCAATTGACCTTGAACCAACACTGGGACAGCATCTGCTTACGGCAAGCGAACCTTGAGGATGAAGCCCGCGGAACATGAAAAATCGCTTCGCTTTTCAGTCACTCCGTTGGAGGAAGAACAAGAATTGGCGAGGTTTGGTAGCGATACCGGGAGTCGAACCCGGATTTTGGCCTTGAGAGGGCCACGTCCTAACCTTTAGACGATATCGCCGACGCCAGCAGAGCTCTTGGGGGCATCTGCTCTCATTTCAAATCTTCGCATGCTTGAATTGCGCGTGCAAGCACAGGACAACCGGCTGCATCGCGCGACTCGGCTTTCGATTGAGTGGTCCGCTCGACTGTTACCGCGTTACAGAGGAATCGCCGTTCCGACTCGCACTAGAAGTCGTCCTCTTCCTGTTTCTTCAGGCGAGTGATTTTTAGAGCGATTCGGAACCCGTGCGAGCGCACATCGGCGAGAACTGCTCGCCGAGTCTCAGGCGGGAGCGTAGCCGGGCCGATGACACCTGCCGAGTCACGCGGGAAATGCTTGATGAAAATAGCCGCAAGGTGCGCCGTCGCATACGAAATGGGCGTGGCGACCAACCCTCGCTGCCGAATCTGATAGAGTGTCGGGAAGCTAGCGTCCCACCGCACCTGCAACGGCTGTTCATCTTTCGCGCCGCGCACGAGAACAGCGGCGGCAAATCGCGCATTCTCCAGGATTCCCTGGCGGATCAGCTTCGCGACGTGCCGGGGCGTCGGCGTCTTGGGAAACCGCTTCCGGACCATCCCCTGCGAGCGGTTCAGCCTCCCCTTCCGGTACCAACGGCGCAACCGTTCAAAATCGTTTCCGCCGATCTTCGCATCCACATCCCGCACGGTAAAAGCGTATGGCAACATGCAGACTTCATCTTGCGCGGCGAGGTACACGGGAGTTTCGCCGATCGGCGGAGGAAAACGGAATTTCTCGCGTTCGTCGAATCTCCGCGCCAGCGCGAAGCGTCCATTGCGATAGATCCGCGGGCGTGAAATCGCTTCATCGTAGGCAACATCCGCCGACCAGGTCGAAATCGGATCCTTGCTTTCCGTGCTCTCGAAAAGACGAATGTGGATCGACTCGACAGAATCGAGCAGTTCCGATCCGCGCTTGGCAAGCAGGTTCGTCAACCCGGGAGCGGCGCCCGCACAGATTATTGCAACGCGATTCTTCTGAACGAACCGTTTGTGAAACCTCAATTGTTCGGGCTTGAAAGGATTGCGCGTGAGGTGCGAATTCAGGTCGATGTAATGCGCGCGCAAGCGCAGCGCCGCGCGGAGAATAATTTCGTTGTATACGGCAGGCGAGGCGTTGACCACCAGGTTGCACCCTCGGCCCGCACGGACAATCGACCACAGGTTTCGCGCGTTCGCTTCGAGGACTTCAATTCCACTTTTCTTGCCCAAGAATCGCCGCGCGCGATCAACGTCCCGGTCGCCGCACCACACCGTATGCCCCTGCCGCGCCAGCAATTGCGCCAGCAGGGACCCCGTGCCTCCCGCTCCCAATACAAAAACTCGCATTGGCTCGCAACTCTATCATAACCATTGCTTTCCGGAGTCCCGCTGTTACTGCTTGTGCGCTCGCAGGTAGGATTGCTTCCCATTGGGAATCGTCGTGTGTGGCGGCGTTGTTGTTGAGATGGTTAGACGGGTCCCAGATTGTTCCACTAGCTTCTTCACCGCCTCGATCACCAGATCGGGTCTGTCATATTGAATATAATGGCCGCTTCCCGTGGCAATCGAGCGCGAGGAATCCGTCGATAGCTGTGCCAATTCACTCTGCAACCCTTCCCATCGAGGATTCAATTCCTTATCTGGGCGCAGGGAGCCCCCCGGTGCCGGATACAACTTTTCGGGATCGTGAGAGAGTACGACCAGTGGGATGTTGCCTAGCGGGCCGGCCCTTCGTGCTCCCTCCGCACTCTCCTCGAATAGTCCCTCTTCTGCAACGTGTTCCTGCCAAGGCCCCCACCTGCATTCCACCGTTCGGAGCATCGGTCGAATGTCGGCTGGCCCATTCCCGCACCATCCCATTAGACGGGAAACGCCGAATGGTATGGTTTCGGCTTTGAGGCTTAGCACGCGAAGGAATGTTGCAATGGCCCTCTGCTGCTCTGGGGAGCGATGTCTCTGTTGGTCCGGATGTGCTGAGTCCACTAAAACCACGCCCGCCACTTCCGTCGGGAAGAGACGCGCGTACATTCGAACGTTCATGCCGCCGAAGGAATGTCCGGACAACACAAACGGTCCAGCTATCCCCGCCTTGTGCAACAAGGTGTGCAGCTCCTCCGCGATCACCATGCTTGTTCTCGGATGCGGACTGGGATCGCTCCACCCTAGGCCGGCACGGTCGTAAGAGCAAACGCGCGTGAACTGCGCGATGGGCGGCTGGACCTTGTACCAAGGCAGCCATGAATCCCCAAGACCAGAATCGAGGACAACCGTCGGGGAACCCTCTCCCATGCAGTAAATGTACATTCGATAGCCCCCCACGTCCACCAACTGGCCGGGCGGAGGGTTCAGACGCATGTCCCGATTGTGGGCGATCCATTGGTACGCCGCTCCCACACATGCCAGCACAACAATCACGGACAGCAATGCTGCCGCTATGACCGATACGTGGTGCAGCAAGCGCCGACATTTGGATGAATGCACTTCCTCTGTCTCTCCACCAACAGTCTTCCTAAGAGCCATCCTTGTATTCCAAAATGCCATGTGAAGCATACTGCAAAATGATTCCCATCCCCACTCGACACAGCTTTGCGATCGCCCGGAGCAGCACCGCCAAGGAAGCTCCGCTCCTCAATCTGTCCCTCGAGACCTGCCACATCGCTCTGCATCAAGTGCGGCAAGCCAAGGTACAATGCCCCCTGCTTGCGAATTCAGCGCAACTAGGTCCGGAGCGCTCCGGCTTTCTTTGGGTAAGACGGCATGAATTACTGGTTCCAACCGGAAAATCTCAATAGCGGCTGGGAAGTGATTGCATCATGCTTCTCAGCCGCGAGAATTGCATCTAAGAGAATGAATGGCGCTGAGAGATAAGGTCGGCCGCGAGATCACGGATTTGCGCGTGTCCGTCACGGACCGCTGCAATTTCCGCTGCGTCTATTGCCGCTCCGCCGAACATGAGAATCACGTAGTCCACGACGACTTGCTCGAATGGGATGAATACGAGCGGCTTGTTCGAGTTTTCGTAGGAATGGGCATCCGCAAGGTGCGCGTGACCGGTGGCGAGCCTCAGGTGCGTCCCGGAATTGAAGATTTCATTGCGCGCCTGAAAATGCTCGGCGTCCGCGATCTTTCCATGACCACCAATGGCTACCTTCTCGCGGAGCGCTGTGACAAACTGATCGCTGCCGGCCTCAACCGCATCAATATCAGCTTGGACTCGCTCCACAAAGAGAAGTTCCAGCGCATCACACGCACGGAGACTTTCGATCAGGTGATGGCGGGAATCGAGGCTGCGCAGGCTTCGCAGTTGCGCCCCGTGAAGGTGAACGCAGTGCTGGTGCGCGGGCTGAACGACGACGAGATCGAAGCGTTTGCCGAGTTTGCCCGCGAACGCGCGCTGATTATGCGCTTCATCGAATTCATGCCGCTCGATGCGGATCGCGCATGGACGCGAGAATCGCTGGTCCCCGCTGCCGAAGTGTACCGCAGAATTTCGAGTCGTTGGCCGCTCGTGCCCGTCATCCACGAACGAAGCGAGACGGCCCGCAAATACCGATTCTCCGATGGCCGCGGCGAAATCGGATTGATTGCTCCTGTCACGCAGCCTTTCTGCGGCTTCTGCTCGCGCCTCCGGCTGACAGCCGACGGAAAGCTTCGCACATGCCTTTTCAGCAAGGACGACCACGACTTGAAATCCTTGTTGCGAAACGGCGCGCGCGACCGCGAAATCGCCGACGCGATTCTCTCCATCGTCGAACGGAAGGAGAAGGCACATCGTATAAATGAACCGGATTTCGTGCCGCCCTCGCGTACAATGGTTTACATCGGCGGCTGAACCCACGGAGAGCTTTTCACTATGGGCGACGAAGAATCCAAATATTTCTCTCTTCCGGAAGCGGAGCGTGTCCGCATAGAGATGGAGCCGGTTTTGATCGAGGCGATGAATTTGCGCCGCAAGATGGGTGAATTGGACGAGCAATTTCGCGCTCTTGCCGAGCGTATCCAGCGCTCCGGCGGCTTGCTGGTTTACTACGAAAAAGTCGCGCCGCTGCGGCTCGAACGCAACCGCCTCGCGGAATCCGTTCAGGCCGCGATCGAGCGCATCCACTCGACCGGCTGCCTTGTAAAGGACCTAGATGTCGGCCTGCTCGACTTCCCATCACGTCTAAACGATGAAGAGGTCTATCTCTGCTGGCGGCTGGGCGAGGACCGCATTCGTTTCTATCATCGCCAGGACGAAGGTTTTTCCGGACGCAAGCCCATTGATCCCCGCGACGCGGACTACCGCAATCCGATCCAATAGTGGCGCGCGTTTTCATACCGCGCACGTGTTGTCTGGCCGGAGTTGCTTGCTCCACCTGCCGGCAACAATTCATGCGAAGGGAGCTACCGCTCCGATGAAACCCCCATGTGCTTGGGCCTGCCGAAATCGACGCCGCGAGGAGATTGCGTGACACAGCCCATCGAGAATCGCCTGCGAAATTCCGCGAGCCCCTATCTGCGCTCCGCTGCGCATCAGGCGGTCGACTGGAACGAGTGGGGCGAAGAGGCATTTCAAAAAGCCCGCGCAGAACAAAAACCGATCCTCCTCGACATCGGAGCCTCGTGGTGCCACTGGTGCCACGTCATCGACCGCGAGAGTTACGAAAACCCCGAAATCGCGGCGATCATCAACCAACTTTTTGTGCCCGTGAAAGTGGATCGCGACGAGCGCCCCGACGTAGACGCGCGCTATCAGGCCGCCGTGAGTGCAATCTCCGGACAAGGCGGCTGGCCGCTGACCGCCTTCCTCACGCCTGACGGAAAGCCTTTCTTCGGCGGCACCTACTTCCCGCCTGACGACTCGATGGGTCGCCCCGGTTTGCGGCGCATCCTTATTGCCATCGCCGAAGCATTCGAGAATCGCCGCACGGATGTGGACGATTCTGCTCGCGCCTTGGAAGAGTCGGTAGCAAAGGCGGAATTGCATCAGGGCGCGCGCGGCGCAATCGACGCGACCATTGTGGACTCGGTGATCGAGTCAGCGCTTCACCTTTTCGACGAAACGCACGGCGGTTTCGGCCAGGCCCCCAAATTTCCCCACACGAGCGCAGTTGATTTGATCATCGAGCGCTATCAATCCACACGCGACGCCCGCTTGCTGCATGTGTTCCAGCGAACGCTCGGAGGGATGGCGCTCGGGGGCGTTCACGACCAACTCGGAGGCGGGTTCCACCGGTATTCCGTGGACGAGCGCTGGCGCGTTCCGCACTTCGAAAAAATGTCCTACGACAATTCGGAGTTGCTGAAGAATTTTCTGCACGGCTACCAAGCAACAGGCAACGAGCTTTTTCTAAGAACGGTCGAGGGCATTGTTGGCTGGGTTGCCGAAGTCTTGTCGGATCGGGACCGCGGCGGATTCTACGCCAGCCAGGACGCCGACCAGACGCTAGAAGATGATGGAGAATACTTCACTTGGACCCTCGAGGAACTGCGGGCGGCGCTTTCTCCGGAAGAGTCTCGCGTGATGGAGCTTCATTTCGACGTTCAGCCGCATGGCGAAATGCACGACAACCGCGCCAAGAATGTTTTGTGGGTCGCATCGGACGTGGAAAGTATCGCGGGCGAATTGAAGATGAGTGTGGACGACGCTGCCCTGCTCATCGCTCGATCGAAAGGAAAGCTGTTGGCAGCGCGACGCGAACGGCGCCCCACACCTGCTGTGGATCAAACCATCTACGTTTCCTGGAACGCGATGTTCGTGTCCGCCCATTTGGAAGTTGCGAGCGCCCTTGGCCGCGAGGACTGCCGCGATTTCGCATTGAAGACGCTCGACCGCATCCTCGCCGAAGCTTGGGTGGAATCGAATGGTTTTCTGCACCGCGTCGGCGGCCCGCACCTGGAAGGCACGCTCGACGATCAGGTTTTCGCGGCCGCCGCGTTGCTCGATGCTTATGAAGCTACGCTCGATCACCGCTATCTTGACTTTGCCGAGCGCGCCATGCGGCTTGCCATCGACCGTTTCGGCGATCCGGAAGCCGGCGGATTCTTCGATCGCGCAAAGGATGCTCCGTCGATAGGGGGATTGGAAGTTCGCCGCAAACCGCTGCAGGATTCGCCCACTCCCGGCGCCAATCCCGTGGCAGCGATTGTGCTCGACCGGTTGTACGCGTACACGGGCGACAACTTGTTCCACGATTGGGCCAAGCAAACGCTCGAGACCTTCGCGGGCTTGGCTCCGCAGTATGGATTGTTCGCCGCCACTTACGGACTTGCAGCTTTGCTTCACGCGCGCCATCCGATGCGGGTGGTTGTAACGGGCGTGGCGGGAGATCCAAAAGCTGGTGAACTTGAAAAGGTCGCAAGAGGATTCTATCGCTTCGGAAAGTCTGTCCTGCGGGTAGTGCCGGAGCAGCTCGCTGCGGATAATTTGCCGCGAGCGCTGCGTGAGACTCTGCCTCACTTGGACGCTGCCGTGCCTCAAGTTCTCGTCTGCGAGGGAACGGTTTGCCACCCGCCTGTCACAGATTGTGATGCGCTCCGATCACTTTGGGGCCAAGACTAGCTGGCTGGAATAGGATTCAAATCCCGCTGGATTCCCTCAAGACATCGCGCTATCTTTACTTATTCGGTACTGTCTTTAAGAATTGTGTTTGCGCCCGTACAGTAACGAGCGTACAAGCAATCATAAATGGGCCCACGGGGGTTTTCTCCCCGGCGCAAGGCATTAGGAAGTGTGCGGCGCGGTTGGAGGGGGAAATGGATCGAATTCACCGCGGGGAAAGCACGTTCGTCACCGGGAAGTTCTCGGCATTCTGGTGGGGGTTCCTTGCTCTTTTCTCAGCCGTGATCGTCGCCACCATCATCCTCTTTCTCTTGAACGTGTAGTTGCACTTTCCCGTGACGCTTTGAACTCAAGGGCCGCAACGCCCCTGCGCGGCGGCCCTGTCGCAGAACTTCTACATAGGTTTGCGGGACGCTGGAGGCACGAGTCCGTTCAGCCGGTAGTAAATCACGCACTGCCCGTAGTGGTCGTACACATGCCCGGCAGCAAACGTGAACATCGACGCGCGCGTTACCTTTCCTCCAAAAGGTGAATCCACCAATTCCAGCAGCCCCTTGTCGCCGTATTTCTGGATGGCGGCCGCTCCGTCCGCGAACGTCTTCTGGATGTAATCGACGATTTGCGCGCGTGTCTTGTATTTTTCACGCGACGGTTTTTCGACTTCTTCGAACGACGCGGGCTTGATTCCCTGCGCCAAGCCAGTGAACAGAGCGCTCGCCGCCGTGGCATGCAGGATTTGTTCCGCAAACGTCCTCACTTCGGGCGTCGGACGGTAATCGAGTTTGGCTTCCGGAAAATCCTGCGCCATCTCCAGGAGTCTCTTTCCTGCCATGTTCCATTGCGCCAAAACGTCTGCCGCAATTCCGGTTTGCGCTTGCGTGGGAGTTGTCGCCGGGCGTGCCTGCCCCTGCGCCCAGATCGGGCCAGTGCATGCCGCCATCATGAACACCGCCAACACCAACATCATTTTTCGCATGTGTATTTCCTCCAATTTTCGCCCTATTGGGAATTTCCAGGGACAAAAGCGTAGCATTTATCGCCACTCGTTGCGATATCAATTGGAATTCAAGGGGCGCGAAAAGCGCTCTTTTGCGGCGCGCATTTCCCGTGTATTCTGAAATGTCATGACTACACGACCAAAACCTATTGTTCTCACAATATTGGATGGATGGGGTTTCCGCCCCGAGACAAAAGGCAACGCGATTGCTCTGGCGCGGAAGCCAAACTATGACCGTCTTCTAAAGGATTTCCCCAATAACCTAATCCACACTTCCGGCCCGTTCGTCGGGCTGCCCGAAGGACAAATGGGCAATAGCGAAGTGGGCCACCTGAATATCGGCGCGGGCCGCATTGTCCACATGGACATAACGCGCGTGGACAAACTCATCGCAAGCGGTGAGTTCTTCCGCCAGCCGCTGCTGCTCGAAGCCATGGAACGCGGGCGGGCGCGTCAACTCCACCTGCTCGGCCTGTTGAGCGACGGCGGCGTCCATTCGCACATCGAGCATCTGTGCGCTCTGCTGCGCATGGCGCGGGAGAACAAGGTCACGCGCGTCTTCGTCCATTGCTTCACGGACGGCCGCGATACGCCACCCAACAGCGGAATTGATTATCTCCGCCAGCTCGAGCAGAAGATGCACAAGTACGGCGTGGGGCAGATCGCCACCGTTGACGGCCGCTACTACGCGATGGACCGCGACAATCGCTGGGAACGCATCGAGAAGGCGTATCGCGCCATGGTCCACGGCGAATCGGAAGCTAAATTCACCGATCCGATTGCCGCAATTCGCTCGAGCTACGAGAAAGGCGTGACGGATGAATTCGTTGTCCCTGCCGTAATCACAACCGAACCGGAGCCGGGGAAGCCGGCTGTGCCTCGCGGGCTAATTCGCGATGATGACGCCGTGATTTTTTTCAACTTCCGCGCCGACCGCGCCCGTCAGATCACACGCGCGCTCGTAGAGCCGGGGTTCGACAAGTTCTCCGATCCCTCGAGGCCGAAGAACTTGACGTTCGTGGGGATGACACAATACGAGAAGGCCTGGCCGTGGTTGCGTTTCGTGATCGCGCCGGAAAAGCTCGAGCACATCCTGGCCAACGTCTTCGCTGACCTGGGATACAAGAATTTGCGCGTTGCGGAAACCGAGAAATACGCGCACGTCACTTACTTTTTCAATGGCGGCGCTGAAAAACCATTCCCTGGGGAAGAGCGCATCTTGGTTCCGTCGCCGAAAGTGCCGACGTACGATCTCAAGCCGGAAATGTCCGCCGCGGGAGTTGCGGATGCGGTCGTGAAGGCCATCGAGAAAGGTAATTTCGACGCGATCATCATGAATTTCGCGAACGCGGACATGGTGGGACACTCGGGAAAACTAGAGGCGGCGATCAAAGCCGTCGAGGCGGTGGACGAGTGCCTGGGAAGAATTTACCAAACGCTGCGGCCCCGCGGAGGCGCCTGGATCATCACGGCTGACCACGGGAACGCGGAAACGATGATCGATCCCGTCACCGGCGGGCCGCACACGTATCACACGACGAATCCGGTCCCATTCATCCTTGTCAGCGACGATGGCCGCGCACAATTGCAGACCGGCGGCTCTCTCCGGGATATTTCTCCCACTTTGCTGGGGGTTCTCGGCGTCCCCGAGCCCAAGGAAATGACCGGGCGCGACCTGCGGGTGGCAAGAAAATGAATTGCGGCTCGTCCGGACTCTCCCGGAGGCCGTTGCGATGAAGCGGCCGCCCGTCTCCGAAACGAAGCTGCTTATCTGCATTTGGCACAAGTTCTCGCTGTGGAACCCGCCGCCTGAGTTCGCGGAGTGCGTCCGGCGCCGCTGGCCGGAAATGCGCGTTGCACAGCTGCCGAGCTTCGAAGGCATCGATCGCGAGATTCTCGATAGCGACATTTTCGTCGGATTTTCGTTGCGTCCCGAGCAATTCGTCCTCGCGCACAAACTCAAGTGGATACATTCGACGGCAGCCGCCGTTGGTCAATTGATGTATCCAGAGTTGCGCCAGAGCGGAATCGAATTGACGAACGTACGCGGAATCCACCGCGAGGCGATGGCTGAACATGTTCTCGGCCTGCTCGTTGCGCTCGCGCGCCGTTTCCCCAATTGCCTTCGCTACCAACAGAAGAGCCACTGGGCACAACAGGAATTGTGGGACGCGCCCGTGCGGCCCCGCGAAATGCGTGGGCAAGTAGTTTTGTTCATCGGGTTCGGCGCCGTGGGACGCGAGGCGGCCAGAATAATCCAGCCGCTTGGAATGCATGTTTGGGCGGTGACGCGCTCGGGAACAGCGGCGCCGGACCTCGCCGAGAAAGTCATCCCTGCCTCGAAGCTGCATGAAGCGCTGCCTCACGCGGATTTCATTGTCCTGGCCGCGCCGGAAACTCCCGAGACGCTCCGGATCATAGGCACACCCGAGTTCGCACTGATGAAACCTTCTGCTTATCTTGTGAATGTTGCGCGCGGGTCCCTTGTCGATGAAACAGCTCTGGTTGCAACGCTCCAACGGCGCGCCATTGCAGGGGCAGCTCTCGATGTAACAGCGGAAGAACCGCTGCCGGCGGAAAGTCCGCTGTGGAATTTCGAAAACGTCATGATCACACCCCACGTAAGCGCTGTGACCGAACATCTCTGGGAGAGGCAAACTTATTTGCTGATGGAAAATCTCGACCGTTGGTTCAGCGGGCGCGAATTATTGAATCGCGTGGATCTTGCGAGGGGCTACTGATAGAGCCCACACTCCGCAGTTCAATCCCTCAATCCCCGGAAGCGGCGTTTGGCGCCATGTAACCCTGGCGGGCGTACACAGTTACCTTCTTCATCTTGCCCTTCTTGTCCGCCACTAGGAGCGGATTGCCTTGATTGTCCACGATTTCCACTTTGATCTTGTGGTACCTTCCATCCTGAGGTGTGGAAGGCGTGAACCCCAGCGTGTACTGACTGCGGAGGAAAGCCGCGATGGAACTAAATATGTCGCCCATTTCACCCTGGAAGCGCGGGAACCACGCGTAGCCGCCCGTCATCTCCGCGAACTGCGTGAGCTGATTTTTTGCTTGCGAGTAACTGATCGGCGAGTTGCGGTACAAATCGATCTCCTCTCCCATGCCAACACAGAAAATTGGCACATCAGTTTCCTTCAAATGCCTGTAAGTCTGATCGAGTGTGTGCTTGCTGAATGTGTCATAGCCGGTGGCGAGGACGAGTATGGATTTCTTCCCCCTCACGTCCCGAAGCTGGTCCAGGGTCTCGAGTATCGCATCAAAAAGGTTCGCTTCCCTAAATCCCGGGTAAAAAAGCGACATGATCGCCTGGGCGACTTCTTGTCTGTTGTGCGTGAAATCCACTCGAAGAGTTGTGTTCATGTCAAAAGTCTTGAACGCGACCCAATCCTTGTCGGTCAGATGGTTGAGGAATCCATAGGCCCAGTCTTTCGCCTTGTATCCAAATCCCCCAGGCCAGAAGCCGTACGACTTGTTGCTGAACTCCATCAGAATGACGATCGTGAGGGGCGCCTCCGATGGAGCGAAGTTCGTAATCTGCTGCGGCGCAGTGCCATCCAGGATCCGAAAATTCTCCTTCTTCAAATCAGTGATGATGTTGCCGTCCTGGTCGGTTACGACCGCATCGACATTGACGACATTCGCCTCAACGGAAATGGAAACCTGCGGAGGCGGCGCCTGCTGCTGCTGTTGTCCCCCCTGTTGCTGCCCGCTGGGAGGTTTCGGCGGAGTCGGTTGTTGGACCGGCGGAGAACTCCCCGGACCTTGCTGTTGTCTCGCCAATACCGAGAAGGCATCCGGCGGGACTCCCAGCACTCCGATCAGGATTCCGAGAAGGACCACTTGACCCCATCGCTTCATATCCATGTGAACCTCACCCCTTTTGGATGCTGCCACGACCCTGTCCGGATGGTCAATTACATTAACGAAGAGGAGTCTGCGGAACGATCCGGGCACGACGGGTCTGCGTGTTAGTATGAGACTTCATCGAATTTCTCAAATCCTGAAATATTCGGAGGCGAAGAGAATGGCACGGAAGGTCGTTACAGTTTCACTGATGGTGTTCATGTATGCGTTCACTGCCGGCTCACAAACCCGTGCGCAGGTTACGCCCGCACAAACAGCCTCTTCGCAAGCTGCCGATCTTGCGAAGCTGAGTAGCGATGCGCTCGTTTGGCTCCAGGGTCTCATTCGGATCAACACGACAAACCCTCCGGGCAACGAACTTGTGGCCGCGAAGTATCTGGCGGACATCCTGCAACGCGAAGGGATCTCCGCGGAGATCTTCGAAAGCGCGCCCGGACGCGGGTTCCTGGTAGCCCGGCTCTCACCGAGCGCCATGCCCGACTCATCGCGCGCGCTTCTGCTGATGGGACATCTTGACGTAGTCGGCGTGGACAAATCGAAGTGGAGCGTGGACCCGTTCGGCGCAGTAATCAAGGATGGCTACCTTTACGGCAGGGGCGCGATTGACGACAAAGGAATGACGATCGCGAACCTCGCGGTCTTTGTTGAATTGAAACGCTTGGGCGCGCGCCTGAACCGCGACGTCATACTGCTGGCGGAAGGAGACGAGGAAGCAGGGGGCGAAACGGGCATGAAATTTGCCGTCGAGAAGCACTGGGACAAGATCGCTGCGGGATTCGCCCTCAACGAAGGTGGCCGGGTCATCGTGAGCAACGGCAAAACCCAGTACGTGGGCATCCAGGCGAGCGAGAAAGTTCCTGCGAATGTGGACGTGATCGCGACGGGAACCTCCGGTCACGGCTCGATCCCCGGAAAGGACAATCCCGTTGTGCACCTGGCTGCGGCGATTGCGAAGATCGGAGCGTATGAAACGCCTGTCCAACTCAATTCGGTGACGCGCGCGTACTTCGAGGGTTTGTCGCAGGTGGAAGATGATGAGACCAGCAAGTGGATGCGCGCGCTCGAATCTTCCGACCGGGGCGAACATGCCGCGCGATGGATCTCCGATGCAAACCCGGTTTGGAATTCGATGCTCCGCGACACGATTTCGCCGACCATGCTGCAAGCCGGAATCCGCCAGAATGTGATTCCTTCGGAGGCGCGCGGTGTTTTGAACATTCGCTTGCTGCCGGGAAATCAGTTGAGCCCTCTTCTCGGAAAGTTGCAACAACTGGTCAACGACCCTAAGATTCGTTTCGAAGTGGAACCAAACGCGGGCGAAACTGCCCCTTCATCCTCGCTCGCATCGGATCTGTATGCTTCGATCACGCGCGTCTCGGCGCAGGAATTCCCGCGGGCGGCGGTCCTTCCCCTCATGTCAACCGGTTTCACCGATTCGACGCCGTTGCGGATGCGGAGCGTGCAGGCGTACGGATTGCTTCCATTCCCGCTTACCGAGGACGATCTTCTTCGAATGCATGGAAATGATGAGCGCATCCCGCTCGATTCTTTCCGGAAAGGAGTCGAATTTCTCTGCGCTGTCGTGAAAGACTTCGCAGTTGTAAAATAACCCCAATGATTCAGCGAAGAACCAAAATCGTTTGCACGCTCGGTCCCGCAACGACCGCCGCGGGAATGATCGATCGCATGGTGCGCGCGGGAATGGACGTGGCGCGGCTGAATTTCTCGCACGGGAATCATGCCGACCACGCGCGCTCCGTGGCTGCGGTTCGCCGCGCTTCGGGAAACTACGAGAAGCCAATCGCGATTCTTGCGGACTTGCAGGGGCCAAAGATCCGCACGGGCGCGCTCGAAAATGGACGCCATGTCCGTCTGGTCTTCGGGCAGAGGTTCACCATAACGACGAAGAAAATGGCCGGCACGGCCGAAGGCGTCAGCACGACATTTCGCGCCCTGCCCGAATCGGTCCACAAGAACGATCGAATTCTTTTGAGCGACGGCGAAATTGCCTTGCGCGTGCTCTCGGCGAGCGGCCGCGAGGTCGTCTGCGAGGTTGAAAACGGCGGCGAACTTGGCGAGCACAAAGGCATCAACTTGCCAGGAATCAAGCTGAAGATCCCCTCACTGACGCCGAAGGATCGAGACGATCTTGCCTTCGCGCTGAAGCAGGGGGTCGATTACGTTGCGCTCAGTTTTGTGAGGACCGGCCGAGACGTCCGCGCGGCAAAGGATGCGATCGCGCGCAGCAGAAAAGCGACTCCCGTGATCGCAAAGCTCGAGAAACCCGAAGCCATCGAGAACCTGGATGAGATTCTGTGCGTCGCGGATGGCGTGATGGTGGCGCGAGGTGATTTGGGCGTCGAGATGAATCCGGAGAAAGTGCCGGTCGTCCAAAAGCAGATCATTTCGCGCGCGCGAGACGCGCTTGTTCCGGTGATCACAGCCACGCAAATGCTCGATTCGATGCGTGAGAATCCGCGGCCGACACGCGCCGAGGCTTCCGACGTTGCGAATGCTGTTCTGGACGGAAGCGATGCGCTGATGCTTTCGGGTGAGACTGCTGCAGGCCATTACCCGCTCGAATCGGTCGTGATGATGGACCGGATCATCTGCGAAGCGGAAGCAAGCGTCACCGCCATGCTGCGACCTGCACGCTTCGCCGAATTGCAAATCAGCGAAGCCATCGCCGAAGCTATCTGCCATGCCGCTGAAGATTTGCGCCTGAGAATCGTTGCTGTGTTCACGGAAACCGGATTTTCCGCGCGCCTCGTTTCGAAGTACCGGCCGCGTGCGCCGATTGTGGCGTTTTCTCCAAATCCGGAAACGCGGCGCCGCTTGGGACTTCTGTGGGGCGTGCTGCCCAGACGAATCGCCAGGATCCGCAACATCGACGAACTCGCCAGAATCGCGGAAGCGCGCCTGCGCGAAGAAAAACTCGTTGCCCGCGGCGACCGTGTCGGAATCATTGCCGGAACCCCGCTGGGAACGCGCGGGACAACGAACATGATGCGCTTCGTGCGCATTGGCGGCTGAGTCGCAAGAGATATTCTTCCCTCGCTCGCGCTGGCGGGCTTCTTTCGCACGAATATTCCTGTCCTGCGGCTAATTCACCCAGTTGTCGGGATGAGAGGGTGGCTTGTCGCGATGGTCGCGGACGTAAACGTCGAACTTCTTGCGCAACCTGCGGCGCTTCCAATCCGAAACGTAGTTGCGGAAATTGTAGAGGAACGATCCGCGGCGAAGATAGATGTAGCCCGCAAGCATCCCGCCGAGATGGCAGATGTGACTGACACCGTCGCCCGGCGATTCCAGCGTGAAATAGAATTCGATCGCGCCCATGATAAGCACGTAAACGCGCATCGACAGCGTTACAGGGAATGGGATGAGCCATACCTGTTGATGCGGGAAGACAATCGCCATCGCCAGAAGAATGCCGAAGATTGCTCCTGAGGCCCCGATCGTCGGGGGCACGACCATTGTTCCAATGCCAAAGTGCGCCAAGAGAGCTTTCACTGCGACGTTAACGACTCCCGCTCCGATGCCACAAATGAAGAAGTAAGTGTAAAACTTGCGTGATCCCCAGGCCCGCTCCAAATCCTTCCCGAACATCCAGAGGAAAAGCAGATTGAACAACAAGTGCAGGATGCCGCCGTGGAGGAAAATGTAGGTCGCCAATTGGTAGATGTAACCGTGAATCACCGCATAGGGAACCAGGCCAAAATATGCTTCGAAGGTGCCGAGGGCTTCAGTGCTGAAAAGCTTCAGAATCGTCTGGAAAACAAACACGGCGGTACAGGCAATCAGAAGGGTCTTGATCGCCGGCGGAACGAGGCCGCGCCACTGAAACCTGTAGCCATAGCTGCGAAACGACGATCCCATACCGCCCAGTCTAGAGGCTTGCTGCCGCGCCGTCAAAGCCGCGGCAACAAGCTAAATAGCCGCTATCTCTTCCTCACATAATTGCTGTCGGTGGCGCCGGGTCTTCCGGTTTGCCGGCATTGGACAACGGCACGCGCATCATCACGAATATCAGCGCGGCAAACGCCACCATCGCGCTCAGCCAGTGTGGCGACTTCAGCAATTGCGGAGTATTCCCGCGCCAGATGGCGGCTATCAGTAGCCCGCACAGAGCTTCTCCTGCGATCAGGCCGGAGGCGGTCAGCACGCCGGCGTTGTCCACGCGCGCCTTTTGCGCATCGTTGTAGCCGCGCTTGTCGCGAATTTTGTCGGTCATCCAGCGAATCAAGCCACCCACAAAGATGGCGAACGTAGTCTCGATCGGCAGGTACATGCCGACGGCGAAAAGCATCGGGCTTTTCACTTCCACCATGATCATGGCGAAACCCAATAGGATTCCGACCACGACCAGCGGCCACGCCATATTGCCGCCGACAATGCCCTGCGCCAGCATCGCCATCAATCCAGCCTGCGGAGCCGGAAGCTTGGCGCTGCCGAAGTGGTACGCCTGATCAAGGACCATGATCGGAAAGAAAAGCACGAGCGAGGCGACAATGATTCCAATAATATCTCCGGCCTGCATCTTGGCGGGTGTGCCGCCCAGAATGTGGCCCACTTTCAGGTCTTGCAGCATTTCGCCCGCGACCGCAGATGAGACACAAACCACGGCCGCCACGCCCAGCACAGCCGCCACGCCGCCTACACCTGAAACTCCCAAGGCGACCATCAGCAACGCGGCGACAACCAGAGTGCAAAGGGTAAGCCCGGAAACCGGATTATTGGACGAACCGATTGTTCCTACCAGATTGCCGGAAACGGCGGCAAAGAAAAATCCCAGAACAATCATGACGCCTGCAGCCACGACGGCGCCCGCGATAATCTTGGTGGACGTCAAGTTATGCGCGCCAGCGATGAAATAATGGTAAAGCGCGATCATCGCAACAAACACCAGCGCCACGCCTGGAAAAACCACTTTGGCGCTCAAATCGCGGTCGGTTCGATCCGTAGCCTCGTGCGCTTCGGTCGACTTCTTGAGATCGGTAACGGCGCGCCTCAAGCCAACGCCGAGTTGCTTCCGCATGCGGAACAGCGTGAAGCCAGCGCCAACCAACATGCCCCCGACCGCGATGGGGCGCACCACCGAATACCAGATGGCCGTGGCGATGATCCCCCAATTTGGCGCGGTTCCCGCGGGCAAGGTGGAGGCAATCGACGGTCCCATGAAGTACGACAGCAGCGGGACAAGCAGGCCCCATGCCAGCACACCGCCAGCAAAGTTCAGCGAAGCCAGACGCGGCCCGATGATATAGCCCACACCCAAATATGCCGGGCTGATGGCAGGCGAGTTGAAAGTACTCATGCCGCCAGTGGTCACGGTCGCGACTTTTGGGTTGGTGCTTGTCAACAACCGAAGCTTTTTCCCCAAATCGCCAATGTTTATGGTGAACGTGTGTACTGGCTCGAAGATATTGAGCGACCCGACGGCATTCACGATCGCGCCGAAACCCATATTTGCGAATAGGATCTTGGCCGCTTTCGAGCCCTGCTGTCCGGCCTTATGAATTTCCGACGCCGCCATGGATTCGGGGAATGGAAGGTCAGGGTCCTCCACCATTACGCGCCGTAACAGAGTGACGAACAAAATGCCAAGCAGGCCACCGATAGCCATCAGTGCTACCGACTGCCAGTACCTCTGCATGCCCAGCGTCGGCCATAATCCCGCTATCACGAACGCGGGGATGGTGAAGATCGCGCCGGCAGCAACGGATTCGCCGATGGAACCTATCGTTCGGGCGATGTTCTCCTCGAGCAATGAGCCCTTCATCAGGCGCAGTATCGACATGCCAATCACGGCGGCGGGATACGTGGCGGCAATCGTCATCCCGGCCTTTAGTCCCAGGTACGCGTTGGCAGCGCCCAGGACGGCCGTCATCAAAATCCCAAGTAGAACCGCGCGGAATGTAAACTCCTTCATCTCCATTGTTGGTGGAACGTACGGCTGGTGCTTTTTCTGTCCGACCGGACCCTTTGCTTGTGTGCTCATAGGCAGGAACCTCGCAGGAAGAAAGGTAACATCAGCTTCATTGAGACGGCGCAAGTTAGCATGGCACCTGCCGCGCTTACAAGTGCGACTTGGTTGCAACGTTCGCGCGGCGGACATCTTGGCGAGCCTGTGCGCACGGGAGTGCCGGAACCTTGCCAAAAGCAAGACCAATGCGCAGTTTCGTTTGCGGCAAGCTCTCTTGCCAGCCTCGTTTTCGCGGGACCGCCCCAACGAGGACAACAGGCAAATTGACGATTGTCAAATTCTGATCGCAACGTTCTCCCTCAATTCATTGACATAGATGGCGTGGCGAGGTAGCTTTCACAACACTTCACCGCTTGGGAATGGGTGCGTTTACATCCCTCAACCCAGACGGCAGGCAGGGGCAGGACTGCCCCCAGGCATGGCAGGAGGAAAGGTCATCCATGAGTCGGCCCTCAAGAGTAATCCTCAGCATCGCGATTTTGGCACTGTCTTTGTATTTCCTGATTCCGCGGCTTGCCTCCGCTCAAGGTGAATGGCAACCCATATCGCCCGAAGACCTCGGGCTCAAGGACAACCCAAAAAGCCCCGGCGCGAACGCTATGATTCTTTATCGCGAAAGCGTTGTGGATTCCAAGTTCCTCAAGACTGACGGCGTGACCGTAAGAGAATACGTGCGCATCAAGATCTTCACCAAAGAGGGCACGAAAGAAGGCGACGTCGAGATACCCTTCTATAAGACTGATGATCCGGAGAATAGATTCTATGGGGTATCGTTCACGATATCAGACATACGCGGGCGCACGATCCATTCCGATGGCAGCATCGCGAAATTCGACGGAAAGGTCTTCGAAAAGACCATCGCAAAAATCAGCGGTGAGAAATTCTCCGCGAAGACTTTCACCCTGCCAGATGTCCAGCCGGGCTGCATCATCGAGTACAAATACAGGAAGCAATACCCTCCCAATTGGATTCAGGGCCAGGAATGGATTGTGTCGAGCGAGATGTTCACTCGTGAAGCGCACTTCACCATGAAGCCCTATCTCGAAGACTTTCGTCTCTTCTATCGCCAAGCTGGGTTAAAGGCGGATCAGATACCGCAAGAACAGGTGAACGGAGACTTCATTATGGTGGTGCATGATGAGCCCGGCCTCGAGATCGAACGTTTGATGCCACCAGAGAGAATTCTCGAGGCGCGGGTTGAATTCTTCTATCGCTACTTAAGCGAGCCCTCGAATGAGACGCCGGAGCGCTACTGGGATCGCATTGGAAAAGAATGGGACGGGCGGCTAGACCGCTTCGTTGGCAAGAAGAGTGCGCTGAATGACGAAGTCTCGAAGATCGTAAGCCCCTCTGACAACCCGGAAACGAAACTCCGCAAAATCTACGCGCGTGTTCAACAAATCCGGAACCTCAGCATGGAGGACTATAAGACCAAGCAGGAAGAAAAGCAGGAGAGCCTGAAAGACAATTCAAACGTCGAGGACGTTCTGAAACACGGTTATGGATACATGCGCGAGATCAATTACCTTTTTGTGGGCCTGGCCCGCACGGCGGGATTCGACGCCACTGAAGTATATGTCGCACCGCGCGACAAAGATGCTTTCCAACCCAAAATGGAGGACTCGAGCCAGCTCGTGGCTGATGTTGTCTGGGTCAAAGCGGGGGGGCAGGAGTACTACCTCGATCCCGCCTCGCGCTACTACCCGTTCGGATTGCTCCCTTGGTACGAGACGGCCTCACCCGGAATCCGAATCAGCAAGCAGGGCAGCACCATGATCACCACTCCGTCCCCTCCGAGTTCCGATGCCGTACTCACTCGTCATGCCGACCTCGAGGTCGATGCGGACGGCGCCATGTCCGGAAAACTCCAGGTCGATTTCGGGGGACAACACGGGGCCCTCTTGAGGGAGCAAAATCGCAAGGAGGACGAAACAGGCAGAAAGAAGGCACTCGAAGACGAAATCCATGAGTGGCTGCCGACGGGATCCACCTTTGAGGTCACAAAGATGGAAAACTGGGACAACAACACAGTCCCCGTGCACGTCGAGGGCACAGTGAAAGCTCCCGGACTAGCCACCTCGGCTGGGAAGCGAATGCTCGTTCCGGTCACGATCTTCCAGTCACAGATAGCCAAGGCGTTTCAATCAGAGAAACGCACCAACACCGTTTATTTCCATTTCTTCTTCGAAGATATTGACGACGTGAAGATCAAAGTGCCTTCCGGATACAAAGTCGAGTCGGTCCCACCTGCGGTTGCTCCCACTCATTCTGTCATCACCTATGAGTTCACAGCAGGGCAACAAGGAGACACGGTCGAGGTAAAGCGCCATCTCGTTAATCAAGCAATCGCGCTCGACGTGAAGTACTATCCCGGCGTGCGGACATTTTTTAATGCGGTGAAGTCAAATGATGCTTCGCAAATTGTTTTCCAGAAGTCTGATTCGCCCAAGGGCAATTAATTTCCCTGTTCCGGCCCCCTCTCGGCCCAGACGACGGACAGGGGGCAGGGTTTGCCTCACAGGCACGGCAGGAGGAAAGGTCATCCATGAATCGGCCCGTAAAAGTAATCCTCAGCATCGCAATTCTGGCAGTGGCTTTGTTGTTGGTCATTCCGCGGCTTGCCTCCGCTCAGGGCGAATGGCAGCCCATATCGCGCGAAGACCTCGCGCTCAAGGACAACCCAAAAAGCCCTGGCGCGAACGCGATGATCCTCTATCGCGAGAGCATCATTGATTCCGAGCATATCTTTAGGGACGGAGTCGCTGAATACGAATACGTCCGCATCAAGATATTCACAAAAGACGGCACGAAGGAAGGTAATGTCGAGATCCCATTCGTCAGGAAATCCTTCGACTACTGGAGCGCGCGTTCCTCGGGAGCTTTCGAAATCGCGGACGTTCGGGGAAGAACCATCCGGCCCGATGGGAGCATTACGAATTTCGACGGAAAGGTTTATGAGAAAGTTTTATTCAAATCCAACGGGGGCAAGTATCTCGCAAAGACCTTTACGCTGCCCGATGTTCAGCCCGGCTGCATTATCGAGTACAAGTATCGTGAGCAATTTGAACCAAACTGGCTTATCGGCATGCGTTGGACCCTTTCCAGCTCTCTCTTCGCGCGCGAAGCGCACTTCGAAATGAAGCCGGCCGAAGGTACATCAAACGTAAACTATGCCTATTCTCACTTGCAGGCCCCCGTTCACCCTGAAGAGAAAAGATATACCTTCGCCGGCCAGGATTATGCCTCTTATTCGCTGGTGGTGCATGACGTGCCAGGCATCGATGACGAACCGCTCATGCCTCCGGAGGGATCACTCCTGCAGCGAATTGCTTTCCTTTACCGCAGAACTGACGAGCCCCCAGACGAGACTCCCGAGCACTACTGGGATCGCTACGGAAAGAAGTGGTATGGCGACCTTGATCGTTTCGTGGGCAAGAAGAACGCGCTGAATGACGAAGTCTCGAAGATCGTCAGTCCCTCTGACCCCCCGGAGACAAAGCTCCGCAAAATCTACGCGCGTTGTCAACAAATCCGGAACCTCAGTATGGAGGACTCCAAGACCAAGCTGGAGGAAAAGCAGGAGAGCTTGAAGGACAATTCGAATGTGGAGGACGTCCTGAAGCACGGCTACGCGCACGGCCGCGAAATCAATTACCTCTTTGTAGGTTTAGCGCGTGCGGCGGGATTCGACGCGACAGAAGTATATGTCGCCCCCCGCAATGAGGACGCATTTCAACCGCAGACGGAAAATTCAAACCAACTAACTGCCGACATCGTTTGGGTCAAGGCGGGCACGCAGGAATATTATCTTGACCCCGGCGCTCGATATGTCCCCTTTGGCATCCTTCCATGGTTCGAGGCGGGCGCGAGCGGCATTCGCTTGGGCAAGCAAGGCAGTTCAATTGTCACCACCTCCATGCCGAAGAGTTCCGATGCCGTCCTCAATCGTCATGCCGATCTCGAGACCGATGCGGACGGTTCCGTGTCTGGAAAACTCCAGATCGATTTCGCGGGTCAGCATGGTTCTCTCTTGCGCGAGTCAAATCGCAAGGAGGATGAGACAGGCAGGAAGAAGGCGCTCGAAGAGGAGATTCATGGCTGGTTGCCGGCAGGATCAACCTTTGAAGTCACAAAGATCGACAACTGGGACAACGTAGAGCTTCCCGTTCATGTCGAGGGGAATGTGAAGGTCCCCGGGCTTGGCACAGCGGCCGGGCGGCGGATGCTCTTGCCAGTCACGATTTTTCAATCATCGCAAGCCAAGGCATTTCAATCTGAGAAGCGCACAAACAGTATTCAGTTCCCCTTTCCGTACCAGGAAATAGACGACGTGAAGTTCAAGGCGCCCGCAGGATACAAAATCGCCTCGCTCCCTCCGGCGACTCCTGCCACTCCAGCCGTCATTACCTATGAAGTTACAGCAACGCAACAGGGTGACACGGTCGAAGTGAAGCGCCATCTTGATGAGCAGGGGATTACTTTCGAAGTGAAATACTATCCCGCTCTACGGGCATTCTTCAGTGTGGTGAGAGCCAATGACGATGGGCAGATCATTTTCCAGAAGTCTGATTCTCCCAAAGGCAATTAGTCCCCGTGTTCTGGCCGCCCCTCGACTCAGAAGGCAGGCAAGGGCAAGGTGCGCCTCCGCTGCATGGCAGGAGGAAACGTCGTTTATGAATCGGTCCTCAACAGTCGTACTCTGCATCGCGATTTTGGCAGTGGTTTTTTTGTTGGTCATCCCGAGGCTAGCCTCCCCTCAAGGCGAATGGCGACCCATTTCTCCCGAAGACCTCGCGCTCAAGGACAACCCGAAAAGCCCTGGGGCGCATGCCATGATCCTTTATAGAGAGAGCGCCGTTGACGCAGAGAAATCATTCGACGACGAGTACTTTCGGATCAAGATCTTTACGCAAGAGGGCACGAAAGAAGGTGATGTGGAAATCCCCTTCGTGAAGGGCACCGACGAAATCAGAGACGTTCGAGCAAGGACTATACACCCCGACGGGAGTATCGCGGTTTTTGAGGGCAAGCCCTTTGAGAAGACCGTCGTGAAAGCAAGTGGGATCAAGGTTCTGGCCAAGACATTCACTCTGTCCGACGTCAAGCCGGGCTGCATCATTGAGTATAAATACAGAGACCAGTCTGATCCGAATCTCCTCTACAACTACTCGTGGACTGTTCAGGAAGACCTTTTCACACGGTTCGCGAGCTTCTCCATCAAACCCTCTCGGGGCGCGCCACAGCTGATGTACCGCAAATATCATCTGCCGACCGATGCCGCTCTGAATAAACAACGAAACGATTACTACACGCTGGAGATCCACGATCTCCCGGGGATCGAAGAAGAGGAATTCATGCCGCCTGAGAGGTCGTTGAGAGCCCGCGTGGCGTTCTACTACCGCGATCGAAACGCGCGCGATAACGAAACGACTGAACAATACTGGAAACGCATTGGAAAAGCATGGAACCAAAATCTCGATGACTATGTGGACAAGAAGGGGGCGTTGGAGAGCGATCTCTCCCGAACGATTAACACAAATGATCCCCCAGAAGCTAAGCTGAGAAAGATTTACGCCCGAGTTCAACAAATCCGCAATCTAAGCATGGAGGACGAAAAAACTCGCAAGGAAGAAAAACACGAGAACTTGAAGCCCAATCATAACGTCGAGGATGTCCTGAAGCATGGCTACGGATATGGAGGCGAGATCAACTACCTTTTTGTTGGTCTTGCGCGCGCTGCCGGCTTTGAGGCCACGGAAGTCTTTGTTGTTCCCCGCAACTTCGACGTCTTTGTTCCCAACGCTCAGGACTCTTCCCAACTCAGCGCCAATATTGTCTGGGTCCGGGCCGGCGCTCAAGAATACTTTCTCGACCCCGCTGCGCGTTTTTTCTCTTTCGGGTTGCTCCCTTGGCATGAGTCGGCAGTCGGCGGCCTCCGCTTCAACAAACAGGGGAGTGATTTGATCAATACACCTCTGACGCCAAGTTCCGATGCGACTGTGTCGACACACGCCGACCTTGAGTTGGATGAAGAGGGTAACGTCACTGGAAAGCTTGAGATAGATTTCACCGGTCAAATTGCGGCGACTCGCCGCGAAGCGAACCGCGAGGAGGATGAAGCGGGGGGGAAAAAGGCGGTCGAAGACGAAATCAACGGCCGCCTGCCTAGCGGCTCGACCTTTGAAATCAAAAAAATCGAGAATTGGGACAACAATGCCGCGCCGATTCACGTCGAGGGATCGATCAAGGCACCGGGATTCGGCACTTCGGCTGGTCGGCGTTTGCTGGTACCGTTAACACTTCTCCAAGCTTCGGAGGCCAAAGCCTTTCAGCCGGAAAAGCGCTATAACGACATTCATTTCCATTACCCATATGAGGAAATTGACGAAGTAAAACTCAAGGCGCCCGCAGGATACAAAACGGAATCCCTCCCGCCGGAAGTGACGCCCTCCAACGCCGTCATAACGTATGGAATTTCGGCTGTGCAACAAGGTGATACGGTAGACGTGAAGCGCCATCTCGTTCTGCATGGAATCATTTTCGACAAGAAATACTATCCCGCGTTTAAAGCATTCTTCACCATGGTGAAATCCAATGACGATGCTCAAATTGTTTTCCAGCGTGGCGGGTCTGCGAAGAAAAACTAGAGCCGTTGCCCTGCTTGCTTTGAGTGCGGCTTTGGCGCTGTGCGGGTTCACCCCCAGCGCCAAGGCGGATAAAGCGCCGGACTGGCTCCGTGCGGCGGCGCAAGAGAAGCTGCCTGACTACCCCAAGGACACGGTTGCCGTGGTTCTGCTTGACGAGGCCCAGACGACCGTCAAGGACAATGGAGAAATCGAAACACGGACACGCCGCGCTTATAAACTCCTCCGCCCGGAAGCCCGTGAAGGTTACGGGGGGGCGGGAGTCAAGTTCGACAACGAAACCAAGCTCACCTTCCTAAAGGCGTGGACGATCACCCCGGACGGGCACGAATTAGAGGTAAAAGAGAAAGATGCGGTGGAAGCCAGTCTCACGTCGTTCGAACTATTCAGCGACGACCGGGGGAAGTTTCTGAAGTTTCCCGAGGCGAACCCCGGCAGTATCGTGGGCTACGAGGCTGTGCAGAAGCAGCGGCCGTTCCTGTTCGAGACTATCTGGACATTCCAGGAAACCGCGCCGGTCCACAAGTCTCGCTTTTCGCTTCAGCTCCCCCCCGGCTGGGAGTTCAGTACTTTGTGGGCGAACTGTCCGGAACAGAAGCCGCAGACTCCGGGTGCGAATCAATATGTCTGGGAGGTGGATGATAGTTCGGCGATCGAAATCGAGCCGGACATGCCACCGTGGACCACTCTCACCAAGCTGATGCACATCAAATACTACCCTCGCGATCCTGCCATGAGATCGAAAACAAGCGGGTCGTGGAAGGATCTCGGACTTTGGTCTTATGGGTTGGTTGAACCGAGGCGCGTGTCCACGCCGGCGATCAAAGCAAAGGTGGCAGAACTCACGGCGGGAATGGAAAACCCTCTCGACAAGATCAAGGCGCTCGCGGCCTTCGTGCAGCAAAAAATCCGTTACGTCGAAATCTCGATCGGCATCGGTGGCTTCCAACCACATGCAGCGGGCGATGTCTTTGCGCACCAGTATGGCGACTGCAAAGACAAGGCAACTCTGCTGAACACGATGCTGCAGGAAATCGGAGTTCAATCGTACAACCTCCTTGTCGACACAGAGCGTGGGTACGTTGTGCCGGAGTTTCCCTCGAATCTCTTCGATCACGAAATCCTCGCCATCCGGCTCCCCGACAGTGTCCCCGACACGTCGCTTTTTGCCGTTGTAAAGGATCCAAAGTTCGGGCGGCTTCTCATTTTCGATCCGACAGACGAGTTCGTGCCGATCGGGTACTTACCGTGGGAACTTCAGCAGAGCTACGGACTTCTCTTGACGCCCGACGGAGGAGTGCTCATATCTTTACCTCTTCTCCCCCCAGCCACAAACCGCCTGCTGCGCACGGCGACGCTCAGCCTTTCCTCAAAGGGCGATTTATCTGGAGACGTTCAAGAGGTGCTCTGGGGCGGGCCTGCCTCTTACGAGCGTGCAGAGTTTCTGGAGACTGCCCCTGCAAAACGGGCCAAAATTGTCGAAAATTTTCTTGGGGGATTTCTGAACAATTTCACGCTGACCAGCGCGAAAGTTGGGAACCTCGAGAAATATGACGACAGTTTCACTCTTAACTACAACTTCGCTGTGGAGGGGTACGCGAAGACTGTCGGAGATTTGCTGATCGTCCGGCCGCGTGTCTTGGGCAACAAGGAAGGTAGCATCCTGGATATTCTGGCTGGGAAGCCGGGGAAACCGCGGCAGTACCCTGTCCAGTTTACCGAAGCAACCAGGCAGGATGATGTATTCGATATCTCTCTGCCATCAGGCTACGTGGTGGATGACCTGCCGAGTCCGGTTAAGGTCGAATCTCCATACGGGCTCTACCAGAGCGAGACCCAAGTGACAGGGAACACGCTCCATTACAAGCGAACGTACGAGATCAAAGACGTTCTCATCCCCAAATCACAACTCAAAGAAGCTCAGGCCTTCTTCCTTCAGATCGCTGCGGACGAGCGGTCGAGCGCCGTTCTCCGCCTCGCGAACTGAGATTTCCTTTGCGGCGTAGGCGCTACGAGTGGCGCGGGCAGAGGAAAGCAACGTGGGAGACGGCCGGCAAAACTGCAAGCTGCGCGCGGAGTGAGCGCGGGGCGTATTGATTGGCTGCTCGCGCCAGTCGCGCAATCTGCCCGGCATCAAGAGGCAGCGAATACACATCGCCGCGCAGTGTGTAGGAAAAGTCGCGGTACGCGGGGCTTGCGCGGAGTGCTTCCTCCATAAGGCAATCCCAAAAGCTACGCAAACGTAACAGGCGTTTTCTGTCCGCCTCGCCGCGCCGCAACCGCAATGTGTGCCTCGCGGGCGAGCCGCTTGATTCGAAAATCACTTCGGTGCAGTCCCCTGCGCGAAATGGACGTGAAGGGTCCGAGTTGGGATACGTGGCCAGAATCTCACCAAGCGCGGCGGGATCGGCTTCAAATCCTTGCCACCAATATCGATAGGAATGGTAAACGACCGTGCCAGAGCGCAGGACTTGCTGAATTCGAGGGAGATCTTTTCCCGTCACGCTGAGGATCATGTCCACAAGCTCTGTGGCGCGGAACGTCTGGCGCACCACAGGGCGCATGCTCACATACGCAGCCTCTTCTTCGGTGTACTTGACGAGGATGGTTTCCGGCAGCGGCACGAATGGGAATGCCGTGCCTCAGGGCTTTGCGCTCAGGCGCGCGCGGACGCGATCGCTCAAGGCTTTCCCATCCACGGCCTTCCCTTCGAGCTTCGCCCGGGCAGCCTTTATGACGGCGCCCATTTGCTTCAGGGAATCCGCGCCCTCTTCGCGAATGGCGGCTTCGATCGCGTGCTGCATCTCCTCGTCGCTTGGCGCGGGAGGGAGATACTCCTCGATGATCTTGATTTCTTTCGCTTCCTTGTCGGCGAGGTCGTTGCGGCCGCCCTGCCTGAATTGGTCGACGGACTCGTGCCGCTGCTTGACGAGCGTTTGGAGCACCTGCAGCGATTCCAAATCGTCGAGCGGGTGCATTTTCTCAATTTCCTTGTTCTTCAGCGCGGTCTTGACCATGCGGAGAACGCTGAGTCTCAGCTCGTCCTTTTCTTTCATCGCGGCGGTCAGGTCGCTCTGAATGCGTTCGATGTAACCCATACGTGTGTCGCTCCTAGGCAAAGGATAGCACACGACCCCTTCCCTGTATCTCCAATTGACACAAAACCCTTCTGCCATTAGTCTCTGCTGCATGAAAATCATAGTCGCAGACAAAATAAGTGAACGTGGTCTTCATCTCCTGCGGGAAACAGGGTGGGAAGTGGTCACGCCAACCGCAACAACTCTTCCGGACGAAATGGCGAACGCCGACGGGCTGGTGGTGCGGAGCGCCACGAAAGTGACGGCTGCGCTGCTGGAAAAGGCGCCCAAACTCCGCGTGGTTGGGCGCGCCGGCGTCGGCGTGGACAACGTCGATATCGACGCGGCCACGCACCGCGGCGTGCTCGTCATGAACACTCCGGGGGGAAACTCGGTCAGCGTCGCAGAGCACACGTTTGCGCTGATGCTCGCGCTCGCGCGTTCCGTGCCCCAATCGAACACCTCGATTCACGCCGGGCGTTGGGAAAAATCCTCGGCATCCGGCACCGAGTTGCGTGGGAAAACTCTCGGACTGCTGGGACTCGGCCGGATTGGAACGGAAGTGGCGCGGCGCGCTCACGCGTTCGAAATGAAGGTGCTGGCCCACGATCCATACGTTACGCCGGCGGCGGCGCGCGAAGTGGAGGTGGAGCTGGTGCCGTTTGAGGAACTGTTGCGGCGCTCCGATGTTCTGTCACTCCATCTTTCGCTCAGTCCTTCGACGGAGAAAATAATCAATGCGGCTGCCCTCGCGCAAATGAAGCGGGGCGCGCGGTTGATCAATTGCGCGCGCGGCGAATTGATTGACGAGGCTGCTTTCGCCGAGGCACTGAAGTCGGGCCAGCTTGCCGGCGCCGCGGTGGATACGTTTGCCCCGGAGCCACCGAAGAATTCCCCGCTTATCGGCCTGCCAAACGTCATTGCAACGCCTCACATCGCCGGATCGACGGCCGAAGCGCAGGAAGAAGTCGGGACCGCAGTGGCGCAGCAGATTCGCGACTACCTGGCGGATGGGATTATTCGCAACGCGGTCAACATGCCTTCGCTATCCGCGGAACAATACCGGCGCCTGAAACCCTATCTGGATTTGGGCGAGCGGCTCGGTTCACTGGCCGCGCAAGCGGCACCATCGAGGAGCTTCGGACGGATTCGCATCCGGTATGCTGGGGAACCAGCTGAGCTAGGCGCGCACGTGGTCCGCAGCGCCGTGCTCGTGGGCGTTCTGAACTCCGTCCTCGCGGAGAAGGTGAATCTGGTGAGCGCTTCACAAGCGGCAGCAGAGCGGGGATTGGTGGTCGACGAGACCTCCGTCCGCCGCGAACGCGGCTACCCAAACACGCTGGAAGTGACCGTCGCGGATGGCGGGCGCGAACTGACCGTCGAAGGCACAGTGATGCACGACGGCTCCGCGCGGATTCTCTCGCTCGATGGCATCGGGCTGGAAGCAACGCTAGAGGGCACGATGCTTTTGACGCGCAACCGGGACGTTCCCGGCGTTATCGGTCAGGTGGGAACGGCGCTCGGCAATCTTGGTGTGAACATCGCCACATTCGCCCTGGGCCGGCGCGAGCCCGTGCACGGCGCGGAAGCGATTGCGCTACTGCGCCTGGATGGAAACGTTGACCCGTCCGTCGTGCAGCACATCCTTGCGATCCCGCCAATCACGGAGGCGCGGCTGATCCGGCTTCCGGAAGCCGCCAAGGCGAGCGCGTCGGCGTAAACAGAATCGCTTCGGAAATCTATCCTTTGACGACGCCCATGGGGCGAAGGCGCGCCACTTTGCGCGCGAGCCCGGCGTTGTGGACCACATCCACGACGGCGTCAATGTCCTTGTAGGCTTCGGGAATCTCTTCGAGGATGCCGTCACGCGTTTCAGAGCGCAGAATGATCCCCTGATCTTCGAGCTTCTTGGTTTCCACGCGCGCGTCGCGACCGCGCTTTGCCGCCGTGCGTGACATCGCGCGGCCCGCGCCGTGACAAACCGTCCCGAACGTCTCTTCCATGGCCCGCTCGGTGCCGACAAGAACGTAGCTTGCCGTCCCCATCGAGCCTGGAATCAGCACGGGCTGTCCCGCGTCTTTGTAGGCAGGCGGCAGTTCCGCTGATCCTGCCGGGAAAGATCGTGTCGCGCCTTTGCGGTGCACGACCACATCCACATCGGCCCCGCCGAAGCGGTGCTGCTCGCGCTTGGCCATATTGTGCGCGACATCGTAAACCACGCGGAGCGCGGCATCGCCGCCGAAAACCTTGCGGAAAGCACCGCGAGTGAAATGCGTGATTGCCTGCCGATTTGCCCAGGCGAAATTTGCCGCAGCCGCCATCGCGGCAAGATAATCCCTTGCCTCCTGCGATTTCATCGGAACACAAGCGAGCTGGCGATCGGGGAGCGAAATCGAGTAGCGCGGCATCGCCTCGTTCATCACCTTCAAGTAATCGGTGCACACTTGGTGCCCCAGCCCGCGCGACCCGCAGTGGATAAGAACGACAACCTGGTTCAGTCGCAGGCCAAAACACTCCGTGATTTCCGGCTCGAGAATCTTTTCGACGTACTGCACTTCGAGGAAATGGTTCCCGCTTCCAAGCGTGCCGATTTGCGTCCTGCCACGCTGCTTCGCGCGGTCCGAAACTTTTGCGGCGCTTGCTCCGCGCAACGCGCCGGATTCCTCGCAGAATTCGAGGTCGGCAGGCTCGCCATACCCGTGTTCCACAACCCACGCGGCCCCGCGTTCAAGCACCTCGTCCAAATCGCGAAAGCTGCAGGGGACCGTGCCCTCGGAGCCCGTGCCGGAAGGGACGTCGCGGAAGAGTTGGTTCACCAACTCGCGAAGCTTTGGCGTGACCTCGTCGCGTTCGAGCGTGCTCGCGACCAACCGCACACCGCAATTAATGTCGAAGCCCACGCCGCCAGGGGAAATCACACCTCGATGGAAATCCGTTGCCGCCACGCCGCCGATGGGAAAGCCATAGCCTTGGTGAATGTCGGGCATCGCAAGTGAACGACCGACGATCCCCGGCAAAAACGCGACGTTCATCGCCTGCTCGATGGAGAGGTCGCCGAGAATCTGCTCGAGCAACTGCTCGTCAGCATAGATCAGCGCGTCCGTTCGCATGCCGTCCTTCGTTGAGCGCGGCACAAGCCAGCGGTATCGATCGAGTTTCCGAAGTTGGTTTTTCTGCATCGCCATGGTTTCTGTTCGGCGACATTATAGCTCCCGGCAGGGCGCATTGATTCGCGCACAGGATTGCGCGCTTGGAATGGATCCAGGTGGGCGGGAATCTGCGAGCAGCGGGAGAAGATTGCGGGCAGTTATGCACGGCTCATTACTGACACCAGCCAATGCTAAGTCCTTGCGAATCAGCATCGGGAACCCAGCCGCACCCTGACGGCAATGGTCACAGAGCGTCAACGAGGAACCCGTGTTCGTAACTTAAGATATTTAGAATGAGATGGTTACACAGGCCCAGAGCATGAGTTGCTGCTCGAATGAGGCGGACGGGCCGAGATATGTTCACTCCTCACAGCTCCAAGTGATATGCCTCACTGCTTGTGCCCCTCCGCTACGGCGAGCATAATAATTGGCATGAACAAGTGCATGTCCGAGAGGCTCCTATGAAGCGGTTACTGATTTTGGGCGCTGCTGGCAGGGATTTTCACAACTTTAACGTTGTGTTTCGGCACAATCCAGACTTCCAAGTAGTAGCTTTCACCGCGGCTCAGATTCCTGACATAGCCAACCGCCGTTATCCACCTGAACTGGCGGGCCCGCAATATCCAGAAGGGATCCCTATCCTGGAAGAGCAGGAGATGGAGCGAATCATTCGCGACCGGAATGTGGACGCCGTTGTCTTCTCTTATAGCGACGTGAAGCACACGACGGTGATGCACCTGGCGTCGCGTGTCGTGGCTGCCGGGGCTGATTTTTGGCTGCTTGGGACCGAGCACACACAAGTCAAAGCGAACAAGCCCGTTGTGTCGATTTGCGCCGTGCGCACGGGCTGCGGGAAAAGCCCTCTTTCACGGCTAGTTGCCGCCGAATTCCATCGCCTTGGGTGGAAGCCGGTCGCAATCCGCCACCCCATGCCCTACGGCAATTTGGCTTCACAAGCGGTGCAGCGATTTGCGCGCATGGAAGACTTGGAGCGTCACCAGTGCACAATCGAAGAATGCGAAGAGTACGAACCACACATCGCCACGGGCACGATTGTGTATGCAGGAGTGGACTACGAGGCCATATTGCGCCAGGCGGAGCGTGAGGCCGATGTGATCCTATGGGATGGCGGGAATAACGACACGCCGTTCTACATTTCAGACCTCGAAATCGTCGTTGCTGACCCGCATCGGCCGGGGCACGAACTGAGTTACTTCCCGGGCGAAGTGAACCTTCGCCGTGCGGACGTTGCGGTCATCAACAAAGTGGACACCGCTGCGCCGCAAGACGTGGAGACAGTTCGGAACAACATTCGCCAGAACAATCCGCGAGCCACAATTGTGGAGGCGGCTTGCCGGATCTCCGTACCTGACCCGGCACAGGTGAAGGGCCGCCGTGTACTGGTGGTCGAGGATGGGCCTACACTCACGCATGGAGAGATGGCGTACGGCGCTGGAGTTGTGGCAGCGCGTCAATGCGGCGCAGCGGAATTGGTTGATGCGCGTCCTTATGCCGTGGGTTCGATCCATGGCACGTATGAACGATTCCCGCACCTCACGATGCTTTTGCCCGCGATGGGATATGGCAGCACCCAGCGGCACGAGTTGGAGGAAACAATTAACCGCGTGCCAGCCGACCTGGTTCTAGTTGCGACCCCGGTGGACTTGGGGCGTATCCTGAAACTCAATAAGCCTTATGTGCGCGTCGGGTATGAGATTGAAGAGCTTACGCATCCGGATATTTCCGAGATACTCTCCGATTTCACTGCTCGATGCGAGCGAGAAGACCGAGAAGGGGCTCCCGTCAAGGTTAAATGAAGCAAAATAAGGCGTGAGGCTGCGTACGTTACCGATGGGCCGCTGCGAATAAGCTCGCGAGCTTGTGCACGCGGTCCCGCCCAGGAGGCAAGCCGGCAGATGAGCTCAAGCGACTTTCTCACGATCAAGGACTTCTCCCCCAAGGAAATCCAGCACTTACTCGATCTTGGCCGCCGCGTGAAGCGCGACCCAGGGGCCTACGCCGCCGCGCTCAAGGGCAAGGCGCTGGCGCTGATTTTCGAGAAGCCATCGCTCCGAACCAGGGTCTCGTTCGATGTCGGCATCCATCAGCTTGGCGGATTCTCCGTCTATCTCTCGCCTGCCGAGATCAATCTGGGCAAGCGCGAGTCTGTGTACGATGTGGCGAAGAACCTCGAGCGCATGGTGCAAGGCATCATGATCCGCACTTTCGCCCACGAGATCGTCGAGCGGATGGCGGAGTACGCATGTGTTCCCGTCATTAATGGGCTCACCGATTACAGCCATCCCTGCCAGGCCATGGCGGACTACATGACGGTCCTCGAACTCAAAAGCAAGCTGGCAGGCCTAAAACTGGCGTTCATCGGGGACGGCAACAACGTGGCTCATTCATTGATGTTCGCCGGCGCGCAATTGGGCGTCCACGTCTGGGTTGCTACGCCTCCCGGATACGAACCGAAGGCCCAAGCCGCGAAGTGGGCGCGGGAACGCGGCGCACAGACCGGCGGGACATGCACGATCACCAACGACCCGGCTGAAGCAACCTCCGGCGCCGACGTCCTTTACACGGACGTGTGGGCAAGTATGGGGCAAGAGGCGGAGGCGGAAGCGCGGCGGAAAATTTTCCTTCCCTATCAAGTAAATGCAGCACTGTTCGGACGCGCAAAACCCGACGCGATTTTCCTCCACTGCCTGCCGGCGCACCGGGGCGACGAAGTGACCGACGATGTGATTGATTCACCACGGTCCGCCGTGTTTCAGGAAGCGGAAAACCGTTTGCATGCGCAGAAAGCAATCCTCATCGAGATGATGAGCGGAGCAACCGAGACTTTGAAACCGGCAGCCGCTTGAGGATTCGGAAACGAGCGACGATCGAGGGCGAAGCGCAGTCGACAGGTGATGGATGTCGCAAAACATACTGATCGCGATTGGCGGCAACTCCCTGATTCGCTCGGGGGAAAAAGGCACGATCGCGGAGGAATTGGAGAACGCCCGCCGGACCGCAGCCGCCATCGTCAATCTAATTCGCAGCGGTTATCGCATTGTTCTGGCGCACGGGAACGGCCCCCAGGTCGGAGCGCAATTGCTTAGATCGGACCGGGCACGCGACTTGGTACCCGGCCAGACGCTTGACGTTTGCGGAGCGGCAAGCCAGGGAGAAATTGGCTACCTTCTCACTCAATCGCTGAACAACGAGTTGATGGCGGCAGGCCTGAACGTCCCTGTTGCCAGTATAATAACGCAGACGATCGTTTCTCCTGACGACCCCGCCTTAGCTGAACCGACAAAACCCATCGGGCCCTTTTACTCGCGTGAGCAAGCTCTCGAACGAGAGCAGCGCTTCGGGTGGAAGACTGTCGAGGATGCATCTCGCGGCTACAGGCGTGTGGTGCCGTCGCCCGAGCCAATTGAAATTGTCGAACTCGGCGTGATTCGGCGTTTGATGGAGCAGGGAGTGCTTGTTGTTGCGTGCGGCGGGGGCGGAATACCTGTTGTTCGCAGAGACGGATACCTCGAGGGCATCGAGGCAGTTATCGACAAGGACCGCGCTTCGGCACTGCTGGCTTCGAAGCTCCGCGTCGAGGTTTTCGCCATTTCTACCGGGCCGCGATTCGTGTACCTGGATTATAAGAAACCGACCATGCGCCCGCTCACGCGTGTGACGGCATCCGAAGCGGAACGCTATCTCGAGACAGGCCAGTTCCCCGCCGGAAGCATGGGGCCCAAAGTCGAAGCCGCGCTGCGCTTTTTGCGTGGCGGCGGGAGGGAAGTGATCATCACCTCGTATCAATACCTCAGCGGGGCTCTCGCCGGGACGGACGGCACGCATATCGTTTCCGACGGGGAGTCTTCCGCCATGGGTCGCGCGGTCATCAGCCAGAACGACCCGGTCCATGCGAAATAGGATGCGCGACCACTGCGAGAAATGGAGCGAGAGAACCACATCATGAAGCTGCAACACGTTGTCGAGTCGCAACAGTTCACATTGCCCCTGTTAATGGAACTCTTCACGCGCGCACGCGGGATGGAGCGCGTGGTGGCACGAGGCGGGACGCTCGACTACCAAAACAAAATCCTTGCGACACTTTTTTACGAGCCTTCCACGCGAACGCGCTTCTCGTTCGAAGCGGCAATGCACCGCCTTGGCGGACGCGTGCTTTCCACCGAGCATGCGCGCGCCTTCTCGTCTGAAATGGAGGGAGAGCAGGTCGAGGATTCCATACGCATTATCGGCAGCTATTCCGACGTCATCGTGATACGCCATCACGAGGCGGGCGGGGCGCAGCGCGCGGCGCGAGTGTCGCCGGTTCCCATCATAAACGCTGGAGACGGCGATGGCGGACAGCACCCCACGCAGGCTTTGCTCGACCTCTACACGATTTACCGGGAGCGACCCCTGGACGGCATGAGCGTGGCGTTCATCGGGGAATTGGACAAAGGGCGCACCGTGCGTTCGCTCGCGTACTTACTTGCAAAATTCGAGCGCACAAAGATCTTTTTTGTCAGCCCGCCCGAGGTGCAGATTCAACGCGACATCCTGGAGCATCTCGATAAGCACGGCATCCAATACGAGTTGGAGCCTGAGCCCGACCGCGTGATAGCCGACGTGGATGTCATATACATGACGCGGATACGTCCCGAGCGCATGGCGGACGCGCGCGGCATCAGGCGATATGCCATTAACGCCGCGACACTGAAGCGAATCAAGCCGGGCGCCATGATCCTTCATCCCCTTCCGCGCACGGTGGAACTTGATAAAGCAGTGGACGCCGATCCAAGGGCTCTCTATTTCCGCCAGGCCGAGAATGGCCTCTACGTGCGGATGGCGCTGCTGACGATGGTGCTGGACAAAGATTGAACGGTGCTTTGCACCGAGAGGATCCTGAAATTCCGAGGAGAACATGTCAATAACTGGGGAACGTCTGCGCACGACGGATTATGTCGAACTGGAGACCAAATACGGGGCGCCCAATTACCATCCGCTCGACGTGGTGATCGAACGCGGTAATGGGGTGTGGGTTTACGACGTCGAGGGCAAACGCTATATGGATTGCCTGGCGTCGTATTCCGCGGTCAATCAAGGACACTGCCACCCCAAGATCTTGCAAACTTTGATCGAACAGGCCCACAAGGTCACGCTGACTTCTCGCGCGTTCCGCAACGATCAATTGCCGCTGCTCTACAAGCAACTCCACGATATGACCGGCATGGACATGGCGTTGCCGATGAATTCGGGCGCGGAAGCGGTCGAGACAGCCATTAAAGCGGCGCGTAAGTGGGGCTACAAGATCAAGGGCATCCCGGACAACAAGGCCGAGATCATCGTCTGCGCAAACAATTTCCACGGCCGGACCGTCACGATCATCAGCTTTTCAACCGATGACCAGTACCGCGACGGCTTTGGACCGCTCACGCCGGGGTTCAAGATCATCCCCTATGGTGATGCGCGCGCGCTGCGGGAAGCAATCACGCCGAACACATGCGCTTTCCTTGTGGAACCAATCCAGGGAGAGGCGGGCATCATTATTCCGCCGGAAGGTTTTCTCAAGCAGGCGTCGGCGATCTGCCGCGAAAACCGGACGCTGCTGATGGTTGACGAAATCCAGTCTGGCCTGGGGCGCACCGGGAAACTCTTCGCTTACATGTACGAGGGCATCACGCCCGATGTGCTGATCGTTGGGAAAGCGCTCGCAGGCGGATTCTATCCGGTCTCCGCAGTCCTGGCTTCACGTGAGATTCTCGGAGTCTACCAGCCTGGTGACCACGGCAGCACGTTTGGTGGCAATCCACTGGGCTGCGCCGTGGCCCAGACGGCTCTGCGCGTGCTAGTCGAAGAAAAAATGATCGAGAACTCCGCCGCGATGGGAAAATACTTCCTCGACCGCCTCAAGACTCTTCGCAGCCCCGATCTTCGCGAGGTGCGCGGCAAGGGCTTGTGGATCGGAATCGAGCTGAATGGCCTCGCGCGGCCTTATTGCGAGGCGCTCAAAGAAGAGGGCATTCTGTGCAAGGAAACCCACGATAGGGTGATTCGCATCGCTCCACCCCTCATCATAACGCGCGAGGAAATCGACTGGGCGTTCGATAGGATTAAGAAGGTCATCGAGCGACACTGACAAACGCTCCGAGGGAGACTTTCAAGGTGCCTCGGGAGCGGAAAGCTTCAGATAGGAATCATCCAAAAAAGGGGGAGGGCCAGCCTCATTTTCCCCACAGCCTTCCAATGCCATGTCGTGCATTCCGGAACCGACGCCGCATTCTTCGAGGACGTAGCGAAAGGATTCTTCTGTTTTGCGCCAGGTAGTTGCGCACGGGTTTAATCCCACGTAAACTGTTGCAAGGTTTGGAATAGGAATCGGGGCGTGGCTCAGCCTGGCTAGAGCGCCTGGTTCGGGACACAGCGGAAAATCACAGATTCGGCGTCGCTTAACTCCGAAAAACGCCCGCCAAAAGCCCTCTCGTTAGCCCCAACGATAGTCCCAATTAGCAACGTGATCTGCGCCATAGCATCATGACATCTGCCTGGACACAGGATTGAGTTTGGTGCAAACTTCCGTCGGCTCTGGGTTGTCTGCCTTGTGTTCGTTCGTTTTTTCGGCGAATCGGTTCCTGCCAGAGCTTCCCAACCTTCAGATATGGGTTCGATTCCCATCGCCCGCTCCAGAAAACCACAAAATTCACGTTGATTCGGCTGCCCTTACTCACCAGCCAGCTCTCGATTTGCGCCTCCAGGACCAGGGTTTTGCGCCCATTCTGCGCCCAAGTTTTGCCTCAACCTAGGATTGAAACAGTGGGAGGATTTCTCGGCGAATGATTGCGAATGGCAAGACGCAATAAGGCAAGCTAGAGATGCAAGCAGTTTACGCCTCAGCAAGTAGTGTATGCGAAAATCTGCGGAGCGGAACGAGATTTGGGTTCGGTAAGGACAGAATCCATGCCTGCAAGGAAAGTACCAGCTAAACAAATCGGAGATGCTTTTCAAGACCCGCCGTGATCGCCGTTTCCAACTGCTCGTAGGCGGCCCGCAGCGGTTGAGTCTCTCTGCGCATCACTGTCAGACAATCGGCATCCAGACCGACGTGACAGCCGCACCAGCTACTCACGACAGCACTGGCGAGTTGGAGCCTTCATGCACCTCACGGGAGAATACGGAAATGGATTAGTATGAAGGCGACTATCAAGATGAGGGCTACACCTTTCACAATCCACGTGTTCAGGGTGGGCCGAGCACGCCAGGTACTGATACGAAGCATATGCGACCTCCGTTAAGTGGGGCTTGAGCCTTGCCATAGTGGGATATGCAGGCCGTATTCGAAAACGAAGGCGCTGTCGGCCACTGGCGAACTACATTGGCCCGAGACAGGCAACGCCTCATGGACGTGTTTACGGCTCCCAGCCTCCGCCGAGGCTTCTGTAAATTTCGACGAGTTCCAGAAGCTCATTCAATTGAGCCTGAGTCAGGCCTAGCTCGGCGTTGAAAGCATTCGTTTCATTGGTCAGGACCTCGAGGTAGCTGGTCACGCCACTGCGATATCGGACTTCGGCTAGTTGTGCCGCGTCTTGAGCCGCACGCACCAGTTCCTCCTGATGTTGCCGGAACTCATGACTCGATGAGGGCAGGTTTGATGGTCAGAGAAGGATCAGGGTAGCTGAATCAGTGGCCTTACAGAGTTGAACAAAGGGGGAGGATGCAGAACTGTCTGACTTTGAGCGCGCTCATCTCGGACTCAGGAGCCTGCCCGATGATTTGCCCACCGGCGGGTGCCCGAGCAAATCCGGTCAGGCTTTATAATCAGCGCGAACGACATTCAGCCTGCGCATCTTATTCTGAAGTGTAGTCCTGTTGAGCCCTAGGCGCTCTGCGGCTCCACCTTGGCCGGCTATTCTCCCGGAGGCGGCTGTCAAAGCATCGATAATGACTTGCCGCTCGGCCTGTTCAAAACTTCGCGCGGCTGAAACAACGGAGCGGACCGATGGTTTCTTCAGCTCTGCACATAGGACATTCAATTCGTCTCCTTGCGTGAAGATCACGCAACGCTCGATGAAGTTCTCCAGCTGCCGAATATTGCCCGGCCAATCGGCGTTCACCAGCGCCTCCATGGCCTGCTTCGGAACGGATTTGATGCGCTTTTGCATCCGGCGAGAGAGGCGCGATACAAAAAAGTGCACCAGCAGTTGAATGTCTTCGCGCCTTTCGCGAAGCGGCGGAATTTCTATCGGGAACACATTGAGCCTGTAAAAAAGGTCCTCGCGAAACTGATTATTGCGGATCATGCCATCCAAATCACGATGTGTAGCCGCAATCAAACGAACATCGACATGAATGGTCCTTGTACTTCCCAACCGCTCGAACTCCTGTTCCTGCAGGGCGCGCAGGAGCTTCGGCTGCAAATCCAGGGTGATGTCGCCGATCTCGTCGAGAAATAGAGTTCCGTGATCCGCCAGCTCGAACCGGCCTTTTTTTTGCATCAGGGCTCCGGTGAAAGCGCCCTTTTCGTGGCCGAATAGTTCGCTTTCCACCAGCCCGGAAGGGATCGCCGCGCAGTTCAGCCGAACAAATGTGCGCGCACGCCGCGGGCTGAGATTATGAATCGCCCGGGCCACCAGCTCCTTGCCAGTGCCGGTCTCGCCGTGCAGTAACACGGTGGAACTGGTTGACGCAACGATCGCGACTTGGTCCAGCACTTTGCGAAGAGCGGCACTTTTACCGACGATGTCCTCGAAGTTGTATTCGGAGCGGATCTCCGATTCGAGGTATGAGCGCTCTTCCTCAAGGCGATCCCTGGCCTCCGTGACGCGTCCATAAGCAATCGCGTTGTCAACCGCGAGCGCAATCTGAGTGCTGATTTGTGACAAGAGGTCCAGGTCCTCTTCTCCGAAGTTGTCCGGCTGGCGGCTGCCCATCGTTATCACACCCAGAGGGCCGCCTGCGGTCACCATCGGGGCGATCGCCATCGAAGCGATGGACTCAGCTTTGAGCCTCTCAACGATTCCGGCCGGGAGCTTCTCGATCTCTTCGACCGACAGCAGTGCAGGGACGTGGGCGCGCAGCTTTTCGTGATCGGTGTCGTTAAGTTCAGACTTATGGACAGCGGTCAACGAACCTTTGCCACTGGGGAAATCCAATACGAGGCATTCAAGCTGGTTCGATTGTTTATCGATGAGCCAAAATCCGGTGAAGTCGTTTCGAAAATAACTCCGGATGGATGCCGATGCCGACCGGAACAATTCATTAATGTCCAGCTTGGAAACGATGTAGTTGTTGATCTCCAGCAACAGCCTGAGCCGATCCCGCTCTTTCACGACTTGTCGATGGTAAAGCTCTGCGCTGTCCCTTGCCAGAGCGCACTCGAGCGCGATCGCAACGTGCGACGCCAGAGAACGGAGCATCTCGACGTCTTCGGGGGCAAATTCACCGCCCTGCAACTTTGTCACTGCAAGAATTCCATATCGTTGCTGGGAGGTAGACACTGGAAACAAATAGGTGCTTCGTCCGACAACCCCGGGTGCAAATGGAGCCAGCCCGGGATGTTTCAACATCTCCTGCGATGCGTCCGGGAGGAAAACTGGTTTCTGTTCCTCAAGCACCCGCGCCACCGCGCCAATTCGTAACATTTTGGTTCCGATCCTGTATGCAGGTGCGTCCGGGTCTCGATCGAACTCGAGCACGCGCAGACTATCTTGCTCATCGTTTAAGACGTAGAGTTCGGTTCCGTGCAACCTCGAAGTGCTGGACAGAACGTCACGCAGGCTGTGCAGAACGTCTTTGACCGTAGGCTGATCGGCCAGAGTGCTGGACGCATCCAGCAAAGTTCGATATCGATCTTCGGCGGTCGTCATAACACGGGTGCTTTCTGCAACTGGCGATTTGAAGCCTTCATGCACCTCACGGGAGAATACGGAAATGGATTAGTATGAAGGCGACTATCAAGATGAGGGCTACACCTACCACAATCCACGTGTTCAGGGTCGGCCGAGCACGCCAGGTACTGATACGAAACATCTTCGACCTCCTTTAAGTGAGGCTTGAGCCTCGCCATAGTGGGATTTGCAGGCCGTATTCGAAAACGAAGGCGCTGTCGGCCAGGGGCGAACTACATTGGCCCGAGACAGGCAGCGCCTGATGGACGTGGTTACGCCTCCCAGCCTCCACCAAGATTTCTGTAAATCTCAACAAGACTCACAAGTTCATTCAACTGCGCCTGAGCCAGTCCTAGTTCTGCATCGAAGGCATTGGTTTCATTGGTCAGCACCTCCAGATAGTTGCTGGCGCCACCGCGATAGCGCAACTCGGAAAGCCGGGCTGCATCTTGTGCCGCAAGTACCAGTTCCTCCTGATGCTTCCGGAACTCACGATTTTTTTGATATCCCACCAGCGAGTCCGCGACGCCGCGGAACGCCTGTTGGATCGTCTGCTGATAAGTCAGCACCAATTCCTGCTGACGTGCCTCGGTCAATCGCACGCCAGAGCGAATCCTGCCGCCTGCAAAAATGGGCTGTGCGAGGGACCCGCCGAAGTTCCACATCCCCGCAGGACCGGTGAAAAGGCTCGTAAGCGCGGAGCTTTGGAAACCGCTGTTCGCAGTCAATGTGATTTGCGGAAAGTAAGCGGCTTTGGCTACTCCTATTTGAGCGTTGGCCGCCATCAACTGCCCTTCAGCCGCGCGGATATCGGGCCGCCGTTCCAGTAAACGCGAGGGGATTCCTGCCGGAACGTCGGGCAAGTGCGGCTGCTCGGTCAGCTTCATTCCACGTGCAATCGGACCGGGATTGTTTCCCAAAAGCGTGCTGATGAAGTTCTCCTGTTGCTGGATACGTCGTTCGAGGTCAGGAATCGTTTCCGCAGCCACGGAGACCAACTGTTCGGCTTGCCGGACGTCGAGCATGGTGCCGACGCCGCCGTCTGAGAGTCTGCGAGTAAGTTGCAGTGACTCCTGGCGCGATCTCAGAGTGCGTTGCGCGATTTCAAGCTGAAGGTCATAGGCGCGAAGCTGGAAATAGGAGGCGGCCACATTACTGACCAGCGTGTTGATGACTGCGCGGCGAGCCCACTCTGTTGCCAAGAGATTTGCCCGCGCCGATTCGGTGGAGCGGCGGTACTTGCCCCAGAAGTCGAGCTCCCAGGCAAAGGAGGCACCCACGGAGGTGGCATTTGTTTCGTACTCGTGGAGAGGCTTTTGCCGCGCGAAGCGGTTGTTGACGGCATCCGCGCCGGCGCTGACGGCCGGCAACTGGTCAGCCCGTGTGATGCCTAGCTGGGCTTGCGCTTCCAGGATTCTCGTCGCGGCGATACGAACATCGTAGTTTTGCTTCAGGGCCGTGCGAATCAGCTCCTGGAGCTGCGGATCCTGAAACACCTCCCACCATCGCTGATCGCCGAAGGATTGTTCGGAAGTGGCCGACGCTTGCTGCGGCGGGTTGTTGGAAGGCTGCAAACCTTGCGGCGACGGAGTCTCAGCGGGGTTTGGCGCCTGTGGTGAAGGACTCTGCTGCGATGGTGCGGCTTCCTGCGGCTGTGCGCCGCGAAAGGTGGCCGGGACGTCAACCTTCGGTCGTTTGTAATTGGGTCCGACCGTGCATCCACAGGTGCAGAATACCAAGATGAAGAGAACGATTGGCTTCTTCACGTTAGTCCGCCTCCACTGGATGGGGTTCGGAAACATCCGCGGGGCTATGCGCGTGGCCCTTGCGAATCCTCGCGATCCGCTCCACGAGCACATACAGCGCCGGAATGATGAAGATGGCGATCATGGTGGCAGCCAACATACCGCCGATGACAGTCGTGCCCATGATCTGGCGACCGACCGAACCAGCACCGGTAGCAACAAACAAGGGCACGCAACCCAGAATGAAGGCCATGGAAGTCATCAGGATTGGCCGAAGCCTCAGCCTGGCTCCTTCCAGTGCAGCGTCGACCAATGGCTGGCCTTTTTCATACTCGCTCTTCGCGAATTCCACGATCAGAATGGCGTTCTTCGCGGCCAGGCCGATCAACATCACGAGTCCGATCTGCGAGTAGACATCGTTTTCGATTTGCACCATAAAGGCCGGGAAGATGAGCCCGAGCACGGTACGCCGTAGCCACAACAATCCGAAGGCACCGAAGACCGCGACTGGCGTGCTCAGCAATACGCCGAACGGCAGTGACCAGCTTTCATACAGTGCCGCAAGGATCAGGAAGATGAACACCAGCGACATCGCGAAGATTGCCCAAGAGGGGAGACCCTCGCGTGCCTTCTGTTCTTGTCGAGACATGCCCATGTAATCGAAACCCATTTCAGGCGGCATGGTTTGGTGGAAAACCTCTTCTAAAGCCGCAGTGGCCTGATCGGAGCTATAGCCTGGCGCGGCGCTGCCGATGATCTGCGCTGATGAATACTCATTGAAACGCATCTTGAATTCCGGCCCGTAACGCGATTCGAACCTGGTTAGCGATGAGAGCGGCACCATCTGCCCGCGGTTATTACGCACATAGAACTGCCCGACGTTGTCCAGGCTGGAGCGGTAGGGCGCTTCCGCCTCGACATACACCTGCCAGGCGCGACCGAACTCGTTGAAGTAATTGACGAAAGTTCCCCCCATGAAAGCTTGAAGGGTGGCATAGACCTCGGTGAGATTGACGCCTTGCTTCAATACCTTCTCTCTGTCTACGTACACAAACTTTTGCGGCACACTCGGTATGTACGTCGTGGTGATCATGCCGATTTCGGGCCGTTTGCGGGCGGCCTCCAGAAACTTGTTGAGGTTGTTCACCAGGAATTCGGATTCGCGTCCGGAACGGTCTTCAAGTACAAACTGAAATCCTCCGGAGGTGCCCACTCCCTGAATCGCCGGTGGAGAGAGAGCGAAGACGGTACCCTGCGGAAGAGTGATGAGCTTCAGGTTTAACTTCGCCTTGATGACTTGATACTGCTCTTCGATTTTCTTGCGGCTTTCCCATGGTTCGAGCGTCACCCAGTAGAAGGTGCTGTAGCTGCTCCGGGTCAGGCTGAGCATGTTGAATCCGACAGCGGTGGTGCAGTACTTGACCCCTGGTGTGGATTTCAGGAGATCCTCCACAACTCGAGCTGCTTCTGCGGTCGCCTGGATGGAAGTGGCTTCGGGCAGCTGCATCTGGATGTACATGTATCCCTGGTCCTCGTCGGGCAGGAAGCTAGACGGTACCACCTTCGCAAAAAACAGTCCGGCAACGGCAAAAGCAGCAAGCGCCACTACGGCCACGACGCTCTTCCGAATCAATCCGCCACACGTGCGCAAATAGAAATTACTGCCGCTCGCAAAGACCCGGTTGAACCAGTTGAAAAACCTCGCCAGTGGCCCGTGCGTTTCTTTTTTGGGCCGGAGCAATAGTCCGCCCAGCGCCGGGCTCAATGTCAGGGCGTTAAACGCGGAAACGACCACGGAGATGGCGATGGTCAACGCAAATTGCTGATAGAGCCGGCCGGTAATCCCGGGGATGAATACCGTTGGCACAAACACCGCAGAAAGCACGAGTCCGATGCCCACCACGGGACCGGTCAGCTCATCCATCGCTTTGCGAGCCGCATCCTTCGGAGCCAGACCCTCTTCAATGTGGCGCTGGATACCTTCGACCACGACAATAGCGTCGTCCACCACCAGACCGATGGCCAACACCAGCCCAAACAGCGAAAGCGTATTGACGGAGAAGCCAAAGAACGGGAATACAACGAAGGTGCCGACCAGTGAGACCGGTACCGCCAGCATGGGGATAATCGTTGCGCGCCAATCTTGCAGGAAAATGTACACAACCAGGATCACCAGCACAAACGCTATCGCGAGAGTAATGACGATCTCTTTGATGCCTTCTCTTACCGCATCCGTCGTGTCCAGTGTTATGGTGTAATCCAAGTCCGCCGGGAAGGTCTCCTTCATTTTGGCCATGAGTTTCCGCACGCCCTTCGCAGCTTCCACAGCATTGGAACCAGGCAACTGGTAGACACCAATGACCGCGGTGTCCTTACCGTTGAGACGGGTGAACGCGCTGTAGTCCTGCGCCCCCAATTCAACGCGAGCAATGTCCCTCACGCGGACCACACCGCCGTCAGCCCCTTCGCGCACAATAATGTCGCCGAACTCCTCCGGGGTCTTAAGCCGTCCTTGGGCACGTACGGCATACGTGAAGCGCTGGCCTGCTACGGTCGGTTCGCCACCGACCTGGCCGGCGGGATTCACCGTATTCTGGGATTGAACTGCCATGACGACGTCAGCAACAGTGACACCCAATTTGGCCAGTCGATCGGGCTTTACCCACAGGCGCATGGCGTACTGCCCGATACCGTAGACCTGGGTCAGCCCTACACCGTACGAGCGCGCAATCGGATCGTTAAGGTTAATCTGGGCATAGTTGGACAGGAACTTCGCGTCGTAACTTCCCCTCGGTGAGTACAGGGAGATCACCAGCATCGGCGAGGTCAATGATTTCTTAATGTCGACACCGATGGTGTTGACCACCGGAGGAAGTTGACCAAAAGACAGGAGCTGGCGTGCTTGGGTGAGGATCAGGTCCATGTTGGGGTCGGTTTTGAGATCAAAATCGACCATCAGCGCAGTACTGGAGTTGTTTGTGGAGTTCAGCGAATACATGTAATCCATGTTGTCGACGCCATTGATTTGCTGCTCCATGGGTGTGGCTACTGCCTTCTCCATGGTCTCGGCATCGGCACCCGGGTACAGCGCGAGGACGCGTATTTCCGGCGGAACAATGTCCGGAAATTGGGCAACCGGAAGACTGGTGATCGTAATAGCGCCAACAATCACCATCAGAATGGAAATGACAATAGCGACGATTGGACGTTTGATGAAAAAATGAGACATGGCTCAGCGTCCCTCCGCCTGGATTCTTGCGGGTTTGGGAACGACGGGAGTTCCGTCCTTCAGCTTTTCAATTCCTTCCACGACGACTTGGTCACCTGGCTGGAGGCCATCGTCGATCACCCACATGGTCCCGACTTTTTCGCCGGCTTTGATGGGGCGAATACTCGCTCTGTTACCGGCAGTCAGAACGGCAACCTGATAGCCACCCTGCAGCTCTTTCACCGCGCTCTGCGGCACCAGCAGCGCGCCTTTCTTCGTGCTGGTCCGGATGCGCACACGTCCGTACTGCCCCGGGCGCAGAATATTGCCAGGGTTGGGGAATGCTGCAACGAGGCGAATCGTGCCGGTGTTGGTGTCAACTTGCCGGTCCGTCAGCAGAATCCTGCCTTTGTGTGGATAGACGGTGCCATCGGCCAGGATCAGCTCTGGTGAGCTCTCTAAAAGTTCCATTGGCTGCCCGGTGGAGCTGACATGTTTTGCCCGCAGATACTCCTGTTCGCTAATCGGGAAGTACACCTTGATGGGGTCAACCTGAGAAACGGAGGTCAGCCGAGCCATGGGGCCGACCAAGTTGCCCATCTGGACTTCGGCGATTCCCGCAACGCCATCCACAAGCGAGGTGACCTTGGTCCAGCCGAGATCAAGTCCCGCGCGTTCGACAGCGGCCTGCCCCGATGCGACCGCCGCCTCAGCAGCGAGTTTGGCCTGAATCTCGTTGTCCAACTTCTCCTTTGGGACGGCCTTCTGTGCTGCCAGCGGCGTATCGCGCTCGACGTCGATGGCGCTCTTGCCCAGTTGCGCTTTTGCTTGGGCGAGCTCCCCCTTGGCGCGGTCAAGGGCCGCCTGGAACGGTCTCGGGTCAATTTCGAACAGGACCTGGCCTTTGCGGACGACCGCGCCTTCTTTATAGTCCTGGCTGATGATATAGCCTGAAACTTGGGGGCGAATCTCGGCGTTAACGTAACCGTCCAGTGTCGCCACCCATTCGCTGTGGACGGAAACATCTTGCTGAACCGGAGCCTCAACGAGTACCTCCGTATCCGGCAGCTTGAATACAGCGTTGGCTTTGCTACATCCAGTGACAGCAAGCATGGGAACGATGAAGAGAATGCACGCTAGGAATCCCATCTGACTGTTTGCGAGCCTGGCTGCCAGCGGCTGCGTGATCACTGCGCCTCTGGTGCAATCACGCGATTGTTTCGAGACCATAGTAGTCTTCATATGTGATCTGCCACGGGACCTCCGGGGCGCATTCCTCTGTAGTGAATTCATCCAGAAACCTTTCCAGTGCTTCCATCGGATTTTGCTTGCTGCGAAAACAGGGGGATTTTCAAGCGCTCGAACAGACATTTCGTAAACAACCCTTTACCCTGGAAATGGGCACCCATCCTGTGAAGCCAAGAGAGCGCTTTCTCACCTTCGTCATCCGCGAATGTGAGACCCGAGACATCGATCTCTAAAGGCAGGGACGACGCGTTTGTTTGCAACACGGTGGTCTTCAATTCGTCAACCCATGGACCCACGAGTCGGCCTTCGAGTTTCAGGAGGACCTTGTCGCTCAAAGTTGCAGTGATTCGCAGCACGCCATTGACTAGGGCACGAAAAGCCCCAAACTGTGGCTGCTGCAAAATGTTGAAATTAAGGGGCCTTGTGGGAGTCAGAGCGTTGATGCCATTCTCTTGCTTGTCGCTATAGCGACAGCTGTCTTAATATCAACAGATAAGCAAGATGGCAAACCATCGCTTGACTTCGAAAGGACGAGTAGACGCTAGATATCGCGCGCTGCTCGAGTTTTCCAGCGCCACTGCGTCCGAACCGAATCTGAAGGCCGTGCTGCACAAGACATCAGCACTACTGTCTAGGATCATTCCGTCTGGGTTTTGGGGCACAGCACTACTACTGCTGGAAGAAGAGCGTGGCCTAGCCAGGCTCCACGCCCTTGAGAGAGGTTCAGAACACCTTGCTATCCACCTTGCTACCAAGCTCTCGCTTAAAGGCACCGCTCTCGGTCTGGCCATCGATGAACAAAGACCGGTTCTCGTCGAAGACGGACAAGCCGAACTGAAGAAGTTTCCGGAACTCGCAACCTACCTGAAAGGCAAGCCGATTTGCGGTTTCCACGTGTTTCCTGTCTCGACCTCAAGCAGAAGACTCGGGGCGCTTGTTGTCGCCATGCCAAAATCAGACGCCTTCAGTGAAGATGATGTCGAACTGATGGGTTGGGTGGCGTCCCAACTGTCTCTCGTATTGGACCGCACCCTTGCGTTTGAGTCTGCCGGTGAGTACCAACGTGAGCTTGTGCGCGAGCGCGATCGGCTAAAACTCCTGATCGAGATCAATAACCATGTAATATCACGGCTGGAAATGGATGAGTTCTTCCGCGCGGCTTCAGCCTCGATACGACGATTTTTCGGGAATGATGTCACGGGCTTTTGGCTTTTGGACGAGCAATCAAAACGATTGAACTGTGCGGTACTCGATTTTCCCTCCAGTCGGAACGCGTTCGCCAGATTTGACATTCCCGAGGTAACCGACCAGATGATGGAGCAGCTGCGTGCGCGCACGCCGGTCATCGAGACGTTGGCCGACGTCGAACGGCAATTCCCACTGGCAATATCCGCGCCACTTAGAGCTGAATCGATCATCAGCTTTACACATGTTCCGCTGGTTGCGCCTCGCGGTCCGATCGCTGGTATGTCTCTTGGAAGCCGCCGCCCTAATGCATTTTCGCAGGGAGATCTGGATCTATTGACGCAGGTCGCAAGCCAGATCGCCCTTGCGCTAGACAATGCCCTTGCCTATGAGCGTCTCAACGCATCACGCAATCATCTCGAAGATCAACGCGTCTATCTCGAATCTGAAATTGTCTCGGAGCATGGTTTCGAAGACATCATTGGCAAGAGCGCGGCCTTGCGAAATGTTCTGGACCAGATACCCATCGTTGCCCCAACCGACTCCACCGTCATTATTCATGGAGAAACCGGCACCGGAAAAGAATTGATCGCCCGCGCGATCCACAGGCTTAGTTCTCGTGCGAGTAACACGTTTGTCCGTTTGAACTGCGCTGCCATCCCTTCTGGACTTCTGGAAAGCGAACTGTTTGGGCATGAAAAAGGCGCGTTTACCGGGGCCCTAACCCAAAAACGCGGCCGATTCGAGCTCGCCGACCAGGGAAGTCTTTTTCTCGACGAAGTAGGCGACATCAGCATCGACCTTCAGCCGAAACTCTTGCGTGCCATTCAAGAGCGTGAGTTTGAGAGGCTGGGCAGCACTCGCACCATTCATGTCAACGTTCGTCTGATCGCGGCTACCCATAAGGACCTGCGCAAGATGATTCGCGAAGGGGCTTTTCGTGAGGACCTGTTCTACCGATTGAATGTCTTTCCAATCGAGGTGCCGCCCTTGCGCGACCGCCGCGAAGACATTCCAATCCTCGTCCAACATTTCGTTGCCCGCTTGGGCCGCCGAATGCGGAAGTCGATCACCAGCATTCCCCGCGAAACCATGGACGCCCTCATGGCATGGGATTGGCCAGGCAACGTACGTGAGTTGGAGAATTTCATCGAGCGAGCGGTGATTCTCAGCCCCGGAAACAGGTTGAGTGCTCCTCTCGCTGAGTTGACTTCTTCCAACGTCCGGGTCACGCCGGTTTTGAGTTTCCACGACAGTGAACGACACGCGATCATCACTGCTTTAACAGCCTCGAAAGGAAAGATCGCAGGCAAGGACGGCGCCGCCGAGCGACTACGTCTTGAGCGAACGACACTCCTGTCCAAAATGCGTCGACTTGGTATTACGAAAGCTGACTACTGATTTCAGTTCGCGTAAGCCTGCATGTTTTAGATATTGACAAGAGATGGACGGTTTACAGGTTGCATCCGGCGTATTCACATGCAGCTTCTCTGACACGGCGTTGAACCGGCAAACAGGAATGAACTGGAAGTCCGCGCGATCCCAAACATAAGACATGGCGATTCGAAGATTGCCAAGAAGTAACGACGGTTTGTATGATCAAAACTCGCGAGAGGAATAGATCGCAACTTCTTCTCGAGTTGTAATCACGCCTCAGTATCCCGATGCCCTATTCTCCGAAGCCCGACTGGATGACATCACGTATCCGCAGGGCCCCAACGCAATTGATTACCGGCGAGGGAAGGGTAATAAGGAGTGTCCCACCACGAAGGCCGCTGTTCTCATCGACGGCAAGAGTGCTGGAACCATTTTCTACCTCTGCCCAGACGATAAGTGCGCCGTTCACAACCACGTGACCCGATACCAGCCGACCCCGCAGGAGCAAGCACAACGAAAGAAACAAGCGCTTGCCGAACGCGTCGAGAAGCAGTCGCGAGTCCGCATCCTCGATGCCATCCGCAAGAAGCTGCCCGATCTCACGTCGCGGCCCGACTTGGAGATGGTGGCCCTTGGTTACTTCCGCCGTTTGGGACACGACAACCACCGCCGTCTCTGCAAGGTTTACGGATGGGAGGAGAAGAAGAGCAAGGCGCATGAAGTGGCGAAACAGTGGACTACGAGAAGATCGCGGCGGCAGCACTGCAAGCCATGGCTGCCGCAGACCTCCATCGTTTTCTCGTCGTTTGCGCTCTTGTCTCGGACCTTTATTGCCTTTCCTGCGCGAATGGTCTTCCGGTAGGTTACAGATGTGCGTTCTCCCCTGAGACCCTTCGTGGCTCAGGGAATGCGTCTTTGCTGATTTTGCCGACCTTGAAAGTCGCGCGTTTGCATTTGTTTGGAAACGGCTGGCCCGGGATCACCGCTGCCTTAGTTTTTCTCCTAATACTCGGAAGCGGTACGCACCGTCAGTCTCGGCTTCTTCTTGTTCTTTTTGCTGTTTCGCTGATCACTGCGCTCAGCGGGTGCCGCAGTTCCACCTCGTCTCTCGAGGCCCAACAGACGGTCGTGCTCACAGTTCAGGCATCTGCCGCCAGCGGTTCCCAGGCCATCATTCATTCTGCGCAGATTCCCTTGCGCTTGCCCGCGGCGAACTGATCGCAAAGTGGGACCATATGGGCAATCGCTTATGGAATCAAGCCTCCCTTTATTTGCTTTTCAGCGCCCCGACCTTCGATTCACGAGTAATCGGTTCCCGCTTTCTCGGGCTAAGTCTCTTAGTGCTATATCGGACGCGCGCCTCCACAGAAGGAGTCGGCTTCCAGGATCGAAGGCAAATTCGCACAGTCGTTCCACGGACCGCGTCGCGCGATCTGCGCCAACACAAATTGTCGACCTGAAACCGCCGCGACAAATGGCCCACGGACTCATTCTTAGTCCCACTTAGTCCCAACCACCAGCGGATTTGAGGGCATCATTCTTACGTGCACCTCATCATGGGCTGTTGCGGCCATTTGGATTAGCAATGAGATGACTAACTCAGGGGTGCACTTGATCGCCTGGTTTTGAACCTAGCGGTTGCGGGTGACTTGCATTCAGCGTAATCTATTGGAGAATAAGGAATAAGGTTCGGGGCGTGGCTCAGCCTGGCTAGAGCGCCTGGTTCGGGACCAGGAGGTCGGTGGTTCAAATCCACTCGCCCCGACCATTATTTCCCCTCTCAATTCAACAATTTACGCAGCGTTTTTTACTGCAACTTTCGTCCCAGATTTGGGTACAACAGGTACAACTGAGGGGTTTTTCTCCGAAAACGTAAACCCCAGTCCAACTTTCTCTGCTACTTGTTTTCTGTATTCCACGTCTTCCCGGAGCTTTGAATACCCGTCCGTGACGGTCTCGTCCGCATGACCGAGCCAGTAACGAATGAGATCCTCTGGCGTTCGGTTCTTGCGAAGCCAGGTTGTACGGAAACGCCGGAAAGCATGAAAGCCTGCCTTGGGTTGTCCCAACTTTATCAACGGTGGGTGCAATCCTCGTCTCAAAAGGTTCGTCTGTGAGAGGAAATTCCCCTTCCTGTTGTGAAAGAGGAAGCCGGAAGTCCGGTCTCCCACATACGCCTTGAGCATCGCTGCTAGAGCAGGGCAGAGATCAACGTCTCTACGTCCAGCATCGGTCTTGAGAAAGTGTTCTAACTTCGCTCTCCGGACTTTCTGGCGAATGTAGAGCGTTCTGAAATCTTCCGAGATGTGCTTGTCTATTTCGAGTCCCGATGCTTCACCAACTCGGAGTCCCGTTCCCCCAAGCAAGGCACAAAACATCTGCTTGTACCCTCCGGAGAACCCGAGAATTCCGGCGATTACTTCGCTGGTGAAGTGGGGCGTGTTTTGTTTGCTCTTGTCCACCACTGGCATGTCGATGAATTCATGGTTCCATTTGCGAGGGAAAAGTTGTTCACCTTCCTCGTTAACAGCAGAAGCCACGACCGACTTCACGACCTGTGTGTAGGTATTGACCGTCTTGGGTGAAAGACCCCCCTTGACCATTTTTTCCACGAGCCCTTTGAGAGCGAGATTCCCGACATTCGATAGGGGAACATCTCCAAGGTTCGGCAGAATCCATGTGTCAAGGCAGCCGCGCCACGATTCGACGGTCGCTGGAGCAATGGGTTTGCGCTTTCGTTGTTGCACGTGTTCGATCCACCATGCCGCCTGCTTACGAAACGTCACACCGCTAGAAATACCTTCCGCGTGGGCAAGGCACTCGGGTGTATCGGCTCCGCTTTCGGCAATGATTTCCTTTGCCTTCCTTTCTCGTTCGGATTTGGTCAGATGTCCAGGCCCGGAGATTGGGCATATCTTTTCACTTGCGTGCATTCGTTTCTCCTGGCCCACAACATCCTTCCAAAACCTAACGACGTAGTATTTACCTCTGACTTCAATGTGGCCACTTTGACCAGATCGGCGGCTCATGCACTTTCTTCTTTCCCGCCTTTCTGGCGTCGCTCTCGCGACTGTATCAATCACGCGGCCCGACATCAATGGTGTGTTTGATTCCATTCTTGATTCTCAAAGCTCGTTGAGTGACCCAGGTGGGTCAGAGAAGACTAATGGCTGTGCTCCCGATTGTTACCACCGTCCGTGGGAGAACCGATTCCGGATTGAGAGGGCGGATCTTTGCGTTCGGCCAACGCCTTTTCCACCGTGTGCCGGGCGTAGTAATTCGGATCTGCTTTATCCTCCGAGCGGTAGTCAGCAATGCGATGGATCACGACTTCCGGGTCGTCGCCGCGGGCGAGGGCGCGTTTCGCGTAAGCCCAATCGCGTTCGGATTGGCTTTTGTGGTCACTGGGCATCGTTCGCTGCCGCTGTTGGTACTCGCCAAAGTGGCGAGGTGCTTCGGGCAAATCTTCGTCGATCGTGAAGTCGCGGAGCTTGTAGACAACATCGCTTTCCTGGCGCGCTTGGACGATGAACTCCTCGGGGAGTTTTCGGTTGGCGAATCCTGGCAACCGCAGCACGCGCGTCGAGTCGGTTGCCGCCAGATCTCCGCCGAACTTATTTGCGAGGCTATGAAGCAGAGACTCTGCCTCATCCTGACCGAACCCACTCACTTTCCACACGACCTGGTGCTTGCCTGGAGAGGTATCCAGGACAAAGTTCGGTGCTGGGACCTCGGGTGAATTCCGTATCGTGTCGAGAGCCTCGTCGCCCTTTCTGTCGAGGTCGAGATAGACGTGGCGTATATCCTTTATGTTTTGCTTGGTCCGGCTATATGCGCCGTCCTTAATGGGATTCATTCCTACGAATACGTCGGAACCGCCAGCACTCTGATTCGCGAGCCAGGTTTGAAAGTCGGGGCTCGCAATCGCTTCCGCCTTGGCGATGGTTTGAACCGTGTGGCCGGTAGAGCGATTCCGTACTAGGATCGCGGCGCTATCATCAGGCCCGAACAGCTCCCGGACATATTCCGAAGCGGTAAGGGATCGCGGCACGAATTTGCTCTCGGTGCTCACGGATGGTCCTGCTTTGCAAGAAACACTGCGCCGTAGTCGAACAGGTCCGCGTCTGGGTCATATCGGTTGATTAGGAGGACCTCGGAAATGTACCTGCGCCCAGGCCGGCGCTCGACATGGATGACGACATTGAGCGAATCCGCGATGTTCGTTTTAATCGCGCGATACGGCAATTCGACGCCGCTCTGCAAAACGCAACTGGTGAAGCGCGCGAGGCCTTGTTGGGCAGAGTTCGCATGAATGGTTGACAGCGTGCCGGAGTGCCCGGTGTTTAGGAGTTGCAGGAGATCGAAGGCTTCGCCACCGCGAATCTCCCCGAGAACGATGCGGTCCGGGCGGTGGCGGAGGGAGGCCTTTAGGAGATCGCGAATGGCCACTGCCGGAAGGCCGTTTTGTTCCCGGCGGGCTTCAAAGCGGACGAGGTTTTCCTGCGCCAGTTGAATCTCGGCTGTGTCCTCGATGACGAGGACCCGTTCATCTTGGGGAATGAATTTTCCGAGGATCGATAAAAGTGTCGTCTTGCCAGTGCCGGTTCCACCGCTAATGAGGATGTTCTTGCGTGCGAGCACGTAGTCTTCGAGGTGGTTCGCAAGGGCACGATCAAGTGTGCCAGCCCGAATCAGATCCTCCATCTCAAAATGGCGGGTGTTGAACTTGCGGATCGTGAGCGTCACGCCGCCAAGACTGCACGGTGGGATGATTGCGGCAACGCGGCTGCCATCGGGCAACCGCGAATCGAGAATGGGCTTCGACTCCGAGATGTCGTCACCGAGGCGCCGGGCGATATTCTTCACGGCGACCATGAGGGAGCGCTCGCCGATGGACACTCCCGGTACCTGTTGCAGGAAGCCCTGTTTTTCGATGAACACGCGGTCGGGACCGTTCACCATCACTTCGCTGATCGAGTCGTCGAGAATGAGGTGCTCGATGGGCTTCAAGAACGGCAGGATCATTTCGAATCCGTTCATCAGAGTTTCCCTTTGGCGAGCTGGACGAAGTACGACTCGTTCGGGTCGTTGTAATAGGGCTTGAGATAGCAAAACAGCGGAGGAATAGGGTTGAGGCCATCGTAGGCAACGGTGATCGACTGCGCGTTGCGCAGTTCAGTAAACGTCTTCATGTCGAAGCGGTAGTCGCTCTGCGTGTTGTAGCTCTTGGAGGCGATGATGTTGGCCTTGTGGGAGAGGGCCTTGCCGGTGAGCCAACTGACCTTAGTGTCGTGACCACTTTCCGACAGGCTGTAACTGACCTTGAGCTGGTCTTCGCGTCCGCAGAGTTGGCTAGCCGTGCTCGCGGAGAAATCATCCGACAACGTGAGGAAGATTTTGGTTCGGAAGGTTTGCAGGAGCGTTCGCCAACTATCGGCCGGAAGCGCGGATTTAAGTGAGCTGATGCTCTGCGTAGCGATGATTGGGATGCACTTCGGCTGACGGGACAGACTGAAGAATTTCTCGTCGCCGGTCGGGTCGCTTTCGCCAACGGTGGCAAAGTGCTGGTACTCATCGCAGAGGAACAGCACCTGGCGGAAATGGCGTTCGGGATGGGCTTCCATTTCGGGAACGCGGTTCAGCACGGCACGCTCGAAATCGAGCTTCATCATCACGCCCAAAGCCTTAGCCAGGCCGGCGTTCATACCGATGGGAAAATTGAGGGCGCATAGAGCCCCATGCTCGATGAGCCAGCTAAACGAAGGCAAGGGCTTCCCGAACTGGTTGTTGGCATTTTTCTGGGGGTCGTAGCACTCCTTCTTTGGGCAGAAGACTCTCTTCACTTTCGTGTTGTCATCGAAGAGCGAAAGGAAGACGGAGACACCCTCGACGATGGAGGTCCGGAGCTTGGGCTCGATGCGTTTCCAATCGTCATTGAACCAACGCTGTACGGCCTCCAACTGCGCTAGCTTTTCGGGATTGGCTCGAACCGGGTCATGGACTGTGCGAGCCTCGAACGGAATGCCCCGCATCCTCAATATGTCGCGCAATTCGGACGTAGCAGGTGCGAGGAAGCGATCTTCCTTCTCGTCGTGCACAAAGCCGAGGCCTGCCAGGTCGGCGGTGCGCTCCCCATAGACCTGTGGCGTGACGGCCACGTAGTGGCGTCCGAGAATGATATCCTCGGCCTCCGCAATCCGTTCTTCAAGCAGCGGCGGAGAAATGGCGCACTGGTAGACATCGAAGAAGGTCACGTAGTCGTAGGCAGCCTTGTGAAGAAGGATGATGAACTTGACGAGATTGGTGTAGGCCTGTTGCCAGAAGGGCTCCTTGCCACGTCCGAATAGGTTATTCAGGAGCGAGGCGATGTTGTACGCGAGGGCGTAGGCGTCCAGGTCACTGTGAAGAGGGTTATAGCAGTACTCGGAATCGAGGCCGATTTCGATGTAATCCTCCGCCCGGCCGTGGCGGGTGAGGATCTCTTTCACCTTGCGGCAAAAGTCGCCTTTGACTTCAAGGGTTAGCCCCCCGATGCGCTTCTCTTTGTCGTGGGCTTTGTAAGCAAGAATTTGCTCGGCAAAGGGATACATTGCGCACGAGCTTTTTCCACTGCCTATGGCTCCCAAGATGGCGATTCCGGTGAACAAACCACGCTCCGGAATGGTGAGCCAATAGGGGGCCTTGGCGGGTACGGGCTTCCGGGGATTGTGGACTTCGCCGACGACGAGAAAGAGGCCATCCCTCTTACTGGGATCGGGGTACTTGGGAAGGCGCCCTGGCGAGATGGTCTGACGCGCTTTCAGGGTGAAGATGTAGAGGCCCGAGAGTAAGGTCGAGCAGACCAAATAGGGTGTGGTGAACAAGAGCGTGTAGTAGAGGTATTTGAAGCTCAGGAACGCGTGAGGAGCGCGCAAGGCAATGACCCGCAGAAAGATTTGCTGATCGGGGAACGGATGGGCGTAAAACAGAAATGTTCCGATAGCCATGGCGAGGATGGCCGAGATGAAGGCGCGCGATTCGAGGGTTCTGTGCATCAAACCCTCCCTCGCGCTTCGGTGGGTTGGACCTTGTCGAGGCCGGGCTGTGCCGTGCGGCGCGCTTCACGCCACTTGCGGTAGTCTTGATCCCGCCAGAGCACTTTCTTGAGCACGGCATTGACGACATGGTCGGCATTGCTCTCGATGAACCGGGCATAGTCTTCGAGCAGTTGGTTGACGGGTTCTTCAAGCTTCACTTCCCGAGTCATGATCCCTGGTGCTTTCTTAACGATCGGCATTGTGTTTCTCCTCTCTTGATTTGTGTTTCTTCCGAACTCCCTGTCACCGTGGAAAAAACGGCCGGCACGATTTACCGTGCCGGAGGGCGGGAGCGACCCCACGAACTTTTTGGGCGGCTGAAAGCCGAAAAAGTGGGGTCGCTCCCG